>VFSW01005876.1_pt1 | contig 18091 bp, 27 predicted proteins | sample 5358111 | NCBI WGS metagenome assembly VFSW01 (sample SAMN11554181, study PRJNA540505) | mine drainage metagenome | isolation source: sediment from site ElyBrook_90M | place: USA: Ely Copper Mine, Vershire, VT | collected 2017
TCGAATGCGGCCACGCCATACTGTTCGGGCAGGGCAGCGGCCATCGCTTTCATATCGATGATGATAGGACGCAGAGGGCCATATTCAGGCTTCCAGTCTAGTTTAGGTAACAGGGGGTGGTTTGGGTCAACATAAGCCACAATATCCAATTTGCCGCAGTCGGTTATTTCGCCATATACGGGGTCACCAGCGAACACTTCTCTTTCATACTCTCGCTGGAACAATGACTGACCGCCCATCGGGATCGGTAAACCGGGTTGACGAATAATGTAAAGACGAATGTGCTCATCACCCATGATGAGACAATTCTCCCAATCCTTTTCAACTTTGGTATATTTGAGAGGCTTGTCTTTTTCTAATGACCAACGCTGCTTAAAAAACTCTCGCGCTCCTTGACCATTGTTTTCGTGATGAAACCGCACCGTTTCTTCGATGGCTTTACCATACTGAAACCTAGCGAGATTATCAATCTCGCGCCAACCGAGTATTTTCTGAAGAAAATATTTCTTCGGGCTTTGGTCGTATGTATTTCCCGCCGAGAATGAATGACGACGCCAAGCCACACCCTTACTGTTGACGTAAAGCAGACCCATAATCTTCGATCTCCTCGACAAAGTCGTTCAGAAACTGTGAGCGCGGCCCGAAGAAGCTAACGTGCAACTCATCTGCGGCTCGGGAACAAGCTACGAACCAAATTCGCATTTCCTCTAGTAATTCTCCATCTTGGTGTGGCATCAGTTTTTGGTTAACGCCTACCACGTAGACGTACTTCCATTCCTTGCCCTTGGCCTGATGCACCGTGGTCAACGATAGGATGGGATTCTTGGCGCTCTTCCGGGCGTACGTCAGCTTCCGAAGCCAGTTCATGAATTCCGGCACAGTGCCGCGCTTTGCCGCGAGCTTGATGATGCCATTTAGATTCTCAATCGGCGGGGCCTCGTTGGGGCCGTTCGTATTGTGGTACTTATAAACTAGGTTCTCCCGACTCATTACTTCTGTCATGACTTCGTGCGCCGGTCGGGGATCGTGGGCGTGTTCTTGAACCGAGTCCAAGAGGTGCTTAACTTCGGGTTTCTGCCATATGTCCTTCTGCCCGAGAATCTTCGACTTGATCCCTAATCCCAGGCAACGCTTCTGGAGATTGACCAATTGCCGATTGGTGCGAGCGATGATCGCCGTGTTCTCGACATCTTTGATCTTACTAAGAACTACGCTGGCTTCTTGAAGATCGTCGTCAAAGCGCGTGAAGGTCGGCGGGACGCCTTCTTCGCGCTCGCTTACCATATGTGACGCGAGACCGTTATCAACAGGTAGGATCCGTTTGAAAAATTCGACGAGTCTTTTAGTACTTCGATAATTTTGTCCGAGATATAACGTGGTAGCTCCGGGGAAAACTCGTCCAAAGGAACTGAGATTGCCAGATTGAGCACTTCGCCATTCATAGATAAGTTGGTTTTCATCTCCAACGACGAAGATATTTCCTCCGTAGATAAGTTGGAGGAGCCGGAATTGGACGACGTCGGTGTCTTGACATTCGTCGACGCTGATATACTTACGTTGGTTCCTAGTTCGAACTTCATCATTTGTCTCCAAAAGTTTGACGGTTTCCTTCATAAGTGAGTCGAAATCGAGCCATCCTTGCTCTCGACATTTCTTCTCGTAGTCCCGAAAAGCGCATGCGTAAAAAAACTCCGAACCGTGGTGATATGCATCTTGAAGTGCTTGTTCTGGATCTATATTTGACCGCTTCCATTCCGATAACTTATCGTCCAAGGATCGATAGGTTGCGATAGCCGGATACGTTTTTAAGAGCGACTTCATCAACTCGAACTTTTCGCCTTTGACGGGGATAATGGTATCACAAACCGCGAATGGTAGATGGACTCGCTCCCTTTTGAGAAGATCCATGGCGAAGGCGTGGAAAGTCCTAAAGACTTGATCGGCGTTCAAGAGGCCGACCCGGGCGACCATCTCTTGGGCGGCTGCGTTCGTGAAGGTCAAGTTCAGGATATCCGTCATCGGGATGCCTTGACCGAGCATCCGGATATACCGCTGAACCAAAGTCGCGGTCTTGCCGCTTCCTGGACCGGCGATTACACAAAAATCCCCTTGGATGGCCTCGATACACTTTTGCTGCTCTGGATTGGGGACGTAAGGGTTCACGCGACTCCGAGAGTCTTATTGATGTATTCGACTAGGAACTTCGGATTCGCGGCATTAGCATCCAAGAAGCTAAACAAATCCTCCCAATGCTGCTCAGTCATTTGCTTAGTATCCGCGACGCCTGTGTGAATGGCTGCGAACTTCCGGACCTTCATGGTTGGGCCGCCCACCCCTTCACTCGACTGCATTCCGCCGCGGGGCAGGATGTCGTTGTAGTATTTCGACAAGCGAGTACGGTACTCGTCTTGCTTCTCTTTCGGGAGCACCGAAACGACTGGGGCCAGCACCGGCGGCATCAATTCTTTGGCCGCTTGATGTACCAATGGATCGATAACAGCGAGAACGGCTTGCTGGGAAGTAAACGCAGGATCGGCGAGAACGGGGGCTACTTGGATGCCATTGCCGTTGACTCCCCGCTCTGGTTCGTTAGCCGTGGCTGGCGGCACCGATGGAACTTCGTGTAGTGGAAAACCAGTTGGAAATTCATTTGCTGGTCGAATATTGCCCGAGGCGTCAATATGCCCCGCAGGCATCTCGGTTTGCTGCGGCTGCTGGCCTGGCGAAGCGATATCGACTTGGTTACGGCGACGGTAGGGGCGCTTTGCCCGAGGCGCAGGAGTTTCACTGGCGGGGGTGTTTTCAACGGGCGTTGAAATAGGCGCTACAACTGAAACCGGGGTTGGCGTAGCGGCCAGCGCTGCAGCACCTTCGGCATAGACTTGCTTCAAATTCTCAGATTGGTTAACCAATTGATATCCTTCGGGCACAAGTATCTGAATACTGGGTTGAGCCACTGCTGTAATCGTCTTAGCCTTCTCATCCACGGTCGCTGTTACGTCTTTGCCTGGTGCTTGGCTAATCGGCGCCTGCGGGGGCGGCAACGGTGGAATAACTGCGGGGCTACCAGCCAAAGTAGCCTGGGAAGCCGCCATAACACGAGCTTCGGGTGAGCCGACTTCGCTTTCATCAAGAATGCCACATCCCGTAAACTGCATTGTCATTCGGCGAAGACTTCTTGTGCTCGCTGTCATGATAGCAGAAGCGAGTCGTTCACCCTTCAACCCTTCAATGGAATGTGTACCATTTGCGATTTCTTGCCGTCCTTCTTTATTTTTTCCGATAGCTTTAAAACTCACGTATCCAGGTCCATCGTGCTGGATCAAATCCACAACTTCAATGCCTTGTCTGGCGCGTAAAATCTCGGCGCCGCCGCGACGACAATAAAGAACCAAATTCTTAAGACCATTCTCCTGCTCTATCCAGATGTAATCCAGAAGTCGCAAATTCGGGTCCAATCCAACGGTTTTGCATACCTGTTGATAGTATTCTTCTCTTTGTTCGTTTGTCAGTTCATTTAGATTCATTGTTCGTAATCCTTTTTAAAATCTTGTCTCATCTTGTCGAGTCTTGTCAAATCTGATTTTGTCGTATCTAATCGTGTCCGATCTTATAAAAGTAATAGTACTCTAGCTTTAGTACCTTGTCAACTGTTTATTTTCGGTAAAACGAGGATTCAAACCCATCGGCGCCCAAAAGCAAGCCGGGCGCCCACGACACCGGTTGGCTCATAATCCGTATCATGTCTTTAACGCTCGGGCTGAATGGATCATCTGGTACGATCGCCACACCTTCGTCGTGTACGTGAGCGGCTATGGGCATATCGGCAGCTTCAATATCAAGGAGTTTACAACCCAAAATATCCCGCGAAATTGCTTGATCGAGATTTTCGAATAGCTTGGAACCTCTCGTTTGAACCCACGTATCCCACTGCTTCGTATCTTGATTTATGCCGGCATAAACAAGGTTATCACGGTAGACGGTCTCACCGTCTTTCAACCACGGCATCTTACACGACTCTAACCGAGCATCAATGTAATGAAGCCGTCGCCCCGAAGGCAATTGCATTCGCATTATTTCACGCTCATCATTGACAATGAGTTTATCAATTGTGATGCAGTCGTTTGGTCCAAGACGACGAACGGTGTTCGTCCCCTTCATGACATCAGATACGGCGTCTTCTAGTTTCTTCCAGAACTCAGGGATCTCTCGATAGCTCTCTCGGAAAATACGAACCACCATATGGGCTTGTTCTTGGCTCATGTCAACACCCATCGCGGATGCATACCCCCACAATCCTGTTTTTATTCTGTCGCCATTTTTATTAAAACCCCAACCGCCCCCGCTCAAACCGTACACACACCCGAGGATTCCGGGCTTAGCAATCTGCCGCATCTGCTTAGCCGCGATTTGTGCCGCCTTACCGTTTTCTCCTTTATAATCGGCCCAAAGCTTGCCATACGGGAGACCATACATTTTTACAGCTAAGTCGAGATAAGCGTCTAATCCATCTTGAAACACTTTAGTCAAGGATTCACAGCCGGACAACCACGCCGCGACCCGAGTCTCGATACTAGCGAGATCCGCCACTAAGAATTTATAACTCAATCGTTTCACACGAAAACACGGTTCGAATTAAGTTCTTTACGACCAAAAGTACGCTTCCGAATCGTTTTTTCAATCCGTCGTAATCCTCTTGCCTAATCATCTCCCGAGCGACAAGAACGTTCTCCATTTCTTCAAATACCTTGTCGGGACGAGCTAGATTCTGAATTTGCACAGAATTCCCACTCCATCGGCCACAGCGAGGGCTCCCGAGAAAAACGAACATATTTCTCAATCTGTCGTCGCTGCAAATCTGACGCATAATAGCTGAAAGCTTAGTATAGGATGTGGACCCCGCCTCTTTACGAGCCATCAAGACTTCGCGGCACTCCTCGGTTAGCTTTACTTCTGGGTCGTTTAAAACGGATTCTACGGTGTTTTTATTTAACGTAGAGAACGGATAGCCGCGCTCTTGCACCCAAGGAAGCAACTGGGTTGTTGAATTGGCGTTTTGCAATCCTGTAATCGCGTTCTGACGATCCTTGGCTTCTTGCTTGGCGCGAACCGCTAACTTATGGGCCTTGATCACAAAATCTCGATCCACGGGAATACCGACATTATTCACTCGTTGATCGAACTCCCAAAGCTCCCTCTCAAACGGCGGCAGCGGATGGGCGCCTAGAATTTCCTGTCGGCGCAGCAATTCCGCTTCAGCAACTAAGTCTTGAATACAATACCGACCGAACTCTTCCCACTCTTTCGGATGGCTGACATGGTCGTAAACGACCGTATGTTCCGGCACGTCTTTCTTTTTCTTAATGACGTGCGGCTGACAGAACAAATCGATCAACTCTTCGCCGCGCTTATCCTTAGTGAGTTCTGGCGGCAGGCCGAGGATTTCGCAGTCGGTTTCCAACTTGCCTGGCATCGACAAATATCTAGAACATACCTGGGGGTCTATGAATCGGCTGGCGGGAATCGTAATGCCGCATTTGAATTGGAAAATATAACGCTCGAAGGCGCTATTATAAGCGAGGATTAAGACGTCGGGGTCTAAGAGCGCGGCACGAAGATCATCAGGCATCGGCCCCAAATGCGGCTGCCACAACCGGCGTTCTTGGTTGGGGAGTTTGTAGCCCAACATCAAAATACGCGTATCTTTGTGAGAGCAGTAATTGTAGATTCCGACAGACTCTTGTCCGCGAAGTTCTACGGTGCCAAAGGTTTCAAAGTCGGCTTCAAGCAGTCTCATTTTAATTTTGCTGCTCGCATTCTCGCGAGTTGTTCATTCGCTTTTTGAACTTCTTCGGGCGTCCTATTTTTCATCATAATCAATCTGCTCTTACTTATCTTCGCTCGCCATTCCGGAGTGAGAACGCGACCTTTCAGAGCTTTGCTTATATTCTCAGCGTGCAGCGCTGTTTTGGGCTTCCTCATTTTCAACTTTCTTTCTTCCGAGAACTTTTTACCTAGATGAGCAAGCCTCATCTTCTTCTTTGTTTCTGGCGTATGATTTTTACCATACATGGGATTTTTCTTACCCATATGTACTTCGCTCATTTTAGCTAATTGTTCAGGAGTATGCTTCAGCCTCGCGCATTCTTCTGGTGTGCGCTTTTTGCCAAACATCGGATTTTTGGGACCGATACGCGTTTTAGCGAATTTACTTAGCTTTCTTTTGGTTTCTTCAGAATGTTTGTGTCCGCGATTCCCTTCTCCTCCGTCAGTACAATTGTAACCTTTGTTCTTAGAATCAAATTTAGCAATCCAAAATATTTCGGCTTCGGCCAACGCTTTATCTGAGCGAAAGCCTCTTGCTAAAACTTCTTTACGCCACGCAGAGATCGGATACTTTTTTAGAGCGCGGTAAAGTTTAATGGTCTTCTTTTGTCTTGCTCTCGCTCTCAAATCGAATCTCTTAGGATGGTATACATCTTTCCCAATATATCCGACGAGTCCTTCTGGACTCAAACTATGCCAAAAACGATAAACCACGCGATTGACTTTATTCGTCATCTATCTCACGCTTACGCAAAAGCTGCAGCACAATAGGATCTGACCTAGTGCCAGCGCCTTCTTCTCTGAAAACGCCGTCGTTCATCAGTCCTTTATAGGCCATTTTCCAAAGAGATGTTCCATGCCTTCCTGCATTCAGTTTTCGCTCCAGTTCTCGCTTTCCTATTCGACCGTGGGCCATCTCTAGTGCTCGATGAATTGCTAATTGAATCTCGCCCTCTTTGGTTGTCGCTTCGTAAGACTTCAAATAATTCTTGACCGCAATTTCATATTTTACGATATCCACGGCTCGGGAAACACATTCATCATCGACCACATCCAATCCGAGGTCCACGGCTAAACCGACGGCCCAACGTTGTGCTCTTAAAGCGTAGCGGTTTGAAATATCATTCAAATATTGCAATTGAGGATGCGCGGGATCTTCGAAATCAAATACCCCTTGTTGAATTGCTTTGTCAAGAAGTACTTTCGTTTTAATTGATCCTTCTAAGGTGTTTACATACTGGAAAAGTCGGGGCGTCGGAAGAATCATTGGTTCCAAAATAAATACAAAACGGTCGTTAAGCCCCGTATTGGACCCCGCTAATTTTGACCACAATTCTGGAAATTTCTGGGTCGTGGTGTTCGCGATCAACGATGCACAATAACTTTCGGCCGCGACGGCAAAACTTTCTTTTCCACCTTTCACTACGTTCCCGAACGCTTTGGCCTCGTACAGTAGCAGTAAAGCGGATGCTAGGGAACTAGATTCGATGCCGGCTTTGCTAATAAGATTTGACAATTCATCGTAATCAAGAAGAACATTGCGGCAATTTGTTTTTTGCATTTTTGTGCCGAGTCCTTCCGCCGATCCTGCTGTCATCGTCAAAATTTTACCGTCAGCATTTTTCACATCGTCGCCATATTGCGACAAGCAACCTATGTAATTAAAATAGTTCTTGGCATCGTCAACACAACTTGATTTATTCGTTTTACCCGCTTTGCCGATAAGTACCTCATATATCCCGCCACGAAAAGGCTGCGTACCCACCAAGGCTTTTAGTTTTATCTTCGGTCCGATGAAATTTAGTAAAATTGTGAGGGCCGGTAAAAACATAAAATAAGGAATTCGGGAGTTGACAGAACATACTGGCTTAACAAAATTCTCGTAGATTGATGTGCCCTCCATCACGTAATTGGGAAAGGTTGGGTACGGCTCATTATCAAATGATGGAAGTTCAACTTCTTCTTGAACGTCGACTGCGGGTTGCGTAAATAAAATATCGCCTTGTTGTCCCGGCTCGTACTTCATAACTGATTGAGCCATAGCCCGGACCTTGGAATCGTCGATCGGCGGGGCACACTGCTTATGAACTAAATCCAACAATGCTATTTCCAACGCTTCAAGACCGAGACCCTGATTACGCAGTTTTCCGGCTTGCGTAAGCATAAAAGAATGGATTGATCCGTGCGGAATTAATCCGAGTTCGTCTCTTTTAATCTCCGCAACTGGTTCAGACTTCTTTTCTACCTTCTGCGATTGCATCCATGTAATCAACCAATCCGGACAGTCGCTAATTGGTTCTTCGCGCAACGGCTCGTAAATTTTTTGCGTATGAGGATGGACAGAAAAACTGCTGACCACATAGGCTCCGTCAACGCGAGCAGACCAATCTGCGTGCTTAACGTAACCTTGCGCTAGGTTTCCCATCGCAATTGACGCGGGGCTCTGACGAAAATAAAAATGGCCTCTTCCAACCCTAGACCTTACACGAAAGGTGGCCGGTATATCTTGTTTAGTTTCTTCTTGGATTCGTTGTAGAACTTCTGAAGAGTCAATCTCAAAGAAGAAATAACCGCCGATTTTGGCTTGAGCTACGGCACCGCAATTAGAATCAGGCGATTCTTGATTCCAGCGCTTTAAGGTTTCAATGTCCGTGGTAGCGAGTTCCGGCCAGCCTACGTCCATCGCAGCCTTGGAATTAGGACGCAATCTAATGACAGGAACGCCTTTTGAGGCTGTGTATTGCGCCCGCTCTAGGAAATTCATTGACCCTCGGAGTATACCACGGCCTCTCCCGTGCGTCAAGCCAGTCCGTCGGCTTTCACGATTGAATTAAAATGCGACGTTATTGCTTGGTGCCGGAGCAACCGGTGCTTGCTGTTGCTGCACTGGCTGCTGAGCCTGTTGGGCGGCCTGCGGTGTTCCGTAGGTCTGGACGACTTGTCCGTTCTGACCCGCAACTTCCTTCGGACGATTTTTGACGCGCACAAAGCCTACGGGTGCCTGCGGTGGAACCTGCCCGGGTGCCAGTGGCGTTACGCCTGCGACATTAATGTACGGATCGGTAGGATCCTTCGCGTTGGCAGCCGCAACTAGGAACAACTGATTTGAGCGACCGAGCAACACGCGCTCCAATTCTTCATCATTTCGGATGAGCGGAGGCGCTTGCTGAAGCATTTGCTCCAAGAGTTCGTACAGCTTCGATTTCTTGGTGCCGGTATTAACGAGTTTGGCTGGATAAGTGCCCATTTGTTCGAACGGCTTGCCTTCCTTGGTCAAGACATTCTGACCAAGATAAGCCGGCCCCAAAATCCAAACGATTCGAACCTTATTGACGAGCGTAGTGACGCCGTTGAAAGTTGAGGAAACGTTTGGCATAGGGATGATGTCAATCACCGTTCCGGTATAATTCCCCGGTTGCGGTTTTTCGTACTTTTTACCTTGTGAGATTTCCATTTTGTCCTTTTGCGCTTTTGCGCGTTTTAGTTTGATACAATCAGCTTACGCTGAAACTTTAAGAAATCTTTTTGTCTGACCAATTCATATACATTCCACCGGCAGGCAAACCCGCGTTCTCTGAAGGAACTGGCTCCAACAAAGGCTGGCACTCTTTTCTATGCATCTCAATGATTTCTTCAGCGGTTATGCCGAAATAAAATCCGATTTTATGGCAATCTTCACACTTCCAAATTGGCATTTTTATACCTTCCTATAATGCTAAAAGTTCTTCCACCATTGGTTTGTCGAGAATCGAGACCGTAAACGGAACATCTAACATCAATTTTTTCAAATCCATCTCTTTCACGAGTTTGTACCAAATCTTTCGTTCCGGATACCACCTGAATTGAAATTTCTTGGCATCGTCGTTTTTGTATCTATCTTGGTGGCTCTGGATTGCCACGATAGGCGACTTCGCCCTCTCTACCATCTTCTCCCAACTCTTCTCGGGATCCTTGGAATGCCGACGAGCCATTTCTAACGTTGCGCTAGCGTCCGCCAAGGCTCCGTGGGCGCCAGTTAAGAGGATCCCCGCCTTGGCGCACATCGTAATCAATTGCTCCCCTTTGGTTTGGGGAATATCGGTCATGGAATCGATCCACAATTTCTCTGTCAAGTTAAAGCTTGATCTTTTCGCCGAATTGTCAACCATTGGCTTGTCAAACCGAATGCCATTGTGGGCCAACACGGCGTCAGATTGGTTAACGTAATACTCAATGTCTTCGAGTGCTCTTTGTGGCTCATATCCGTACCGATCGACCGCGGCTTGCGTGATGCCTGTGATGCCGGTGATCTCTTCGGTGACAACGACGCCATCAGATTGCACCAAAAAACCGGTGCTCTCCAAGACGCGATCCTGGCCTGTGGAGTAAAGGACTAGACCGACTTCGATGATGTGATCCTTATTCTTGTCGAGGCCGGTGCATTCCGTATCTAGCGCGGTGATAATCAATTTTTCACCACTTCCTTCCCGCTCGCAAAAGCAGTCTTGCCTTCTTCGGTGTAGCCGGGGATCTCGCCTTGGATCAACTTGTGCTTCGCCGTTAGGTACGCCACATATCGATAAGGCAGCCACATCCTATCGGTATCTTCGATGCCCAACGACTCTCGGATTTGCTTATCGACACTAATGCCGACACCTTGATTTCGGATGTACATCGCGCATCGATCATTGACAAAGTTCATCAAGCCTTCCGCCGAATCCACTTTGACCATCAAAACATCAGTGACGGTTTTAGGGAATCTCGGCGGGGCGACATTTTCGTCGATGTGGAAAGTGAACGTAACGGCGTAATCCAATTAATCCTCCGCAGCGATAAGTTCGACGCTTTCGATTCGTTCATAACTGCGAAGATCGCGTTTCACTTTTCGGATGGCTTGTTCGGCCGTTCTAGCCGCAATACTTCGAGCAGACCAATTTAAACCGAACTTTTTGTGTTCCAAATTAACTTTATAGATTCTCATCCTTGCACCAACTGAGGCCCCGCCTTCATTTGCTTCGTGGCCTCTGCCGTTGCCTTAGCGACCGCAGCGGCTTCAGCGACAGATGCGGCGGTAGCTGCTCCACTAATGATCTTCTTGGGCTCGGGAACGTTATGCTTGCCGGTTGCCGTGGCGTTGGCTTCGCAAACGTCGCCGCAATAAAGGAACACTTGCGGCTCCTGCCGACCTTCGGCTGGGACCAGCGAAGAGACGCGGCGGGCAGTCTTACGAACCCAAAGGTTCTCTTCCTTGGTTAGCGCTTCTTGCTCGCCTGCTTGCGTTGCGAGAAACGTTACCGTCTTTTCGCACTGGTCGCAGGTTAGAGTGGTGTAGCTAGTTGTTGTCAACATCTATTGATTCTCCTTTAAATCTTCTCGATTTTTAACGCTGAGATTAATAAACTTCTCCGGTGTACTCCCTAAAATCTGTTGCAATTTAACTTTTAAGTCATCTACAGTGCTACATACAGCAGTAACAAAATTGGGCATTACATCGTAGCGTCCGTTATCATCTACTTGAAGAATAAAAACAGGCTTTCCTCTTCCTCGAAGATACCCGGCTTCTAGTCCTCCTGATTTTCCGTATGGGGCCACTAAAATACCCACGTCGCATAAATCAAGATAGGAACGATCAAAAAGAAACACGTTTTGGGCGGACCTTCCCCTAAGAGCCTCGGAATATGTTCGGCCTCTTTTTTGTTCGTATTCTTGCCAACAATCGTCCGCTGTCGGGCCACTGGCGTGCCACTCGTCCATTACGTCGTAGCCTTCTTTTCTCAAATCTTGGGAAATATCACGGATGTTCTCGTTACGAAGAGATCCCACAACATAGACGTGCCATTTTGTACGATCGTAATCCAGATATGAAATCAATCTCCGAAGAGTTGCTTTATCTTCGTTGACTCTGCCTAAAGCGTTGTTACAATCTTGGCATAAAAGGCCCCGTACACATCCGCCACAAGTTTTATCTCCCGGGCAGCATTTATGATCGTGATCTACGCAAATAGATCGTTTCTTTCCTAAATCAAAATCTCGCTGACAACCAAGACACCGGCCAAATTGACGATTTAACATCTCTTCGAACTGCGCCCATGTGATGCCGTATTTTAATTTTAGTCTGCTGTTTTTTAGCTTGAATGCATTGGCGCGAGCATAAGCCTTTCCTTTGGCACTCACACAATTGATACACGGGCGACCGTTCTTCAACCAATTTCGTGGTGTAAACCCCTCTTTAGGAACTATGTTTTTACAGCGAACACATTCTTTTTCCGTCTTGCCTTTTAGGGATACTCTTTTCAGCATTCCTATTTCTCTCGCTGCCTCTGAATGGAAACATCCGCAACTGGAGATGGCGCCAGAATGCAATCCGTCGGCACGAACGAGCGTTTCATTCCCGCAGTCGCAGCGACACTTCCAGTAAGTTCTTCCGACAATGCTGTCGTCTTTATGAAGAACCAACAGCCTGCTAAATTTTTGACCCGTCAGATCTTTGAATGGCGGCATTAGGGAAGAACCTTCAATTCTAAGACCTTATGAGGCCACTTCAAGATTACGTAAGTGTCTCCATTCCAATCGTTCACCTGATAGTAATCAACTTTCTCTGCGTTAAATTTGAGAAATGTTCCGAGTTGATAAGCATCGAATGACTTAAATGGCTTCTTTTCTGCGGTTTTCAATAACTCAGGGAGGTTCATGCTTTTCCTTTCATCTTTTCTTGAACATATTCGGCCCCGTTTATATTAAACGCGACGGCGGCCGCGTGATCTTCATCAGCGTCGCCACGGTACCATTGGATAAAATGACGAACGGCGGATTCCCTAAACCGTTCTAATTCTTCGTTTCCTTCGGCCTTCATCCAGTTTCTATTGGAGTATTTTATAGCCCCTAGAGTTAAGTGTCGAGCCCAGCGCTCTAAGAGAGGCCCATCAAAGATAAGCGAATAATTTACTTTGTCTGTTGCTGTGTCTCGAACCATGCCTGAATTAAATTCTTTTCTTGCGCCCGAATCTTTGACTATGAACTGCGACTTATCAGCCACGACCTGCCTCCGAAGAAAGAAAAGATTTAAGGGTTTCCAAATCATTGATGTGAATAATCCCTGGGAGATAATCAAAAATGGGCTGGTGACCGCCCACAACTACGATTTTCTTTCCAAGAGCATAAGCATAGCCCATTTCAAACATTCGCGCTCCGGTCGCGAGCCTCGCTGGAACAAACTTACGTTGAAGATCATCTGTGAAACGGATTAGTATGTCTGCGTTTCTGACGTCTCGTACATCTATTTGAGCACGCTGCTGGCAAAATTTAAACGGATCTCTCGGTTTAGATTTTGGAGATTCGTTGAGCCAATGTGCTCTAACGCGAATGCCCGGAATTGTATCCAATTGATCAGCGATCAATTTGATTTCTCGTCGTCGAGACCAAGCCGCCGCTAAATAAACGTTCAACTAATCCTCCACACAATCTTCCAAGAAGCGCAGAGCCATTGCCGCAACTTGAATAGCTTCTTTGCGAAGTTTATCTTCGTCTAGTGGATTTCTTTTCACTTCATCCCACAATTCGTCCATTTCTTCCAAAAGGACGGCGTACCCCTCGTGGACGGACGCGAATTCTCCGTGTAAATTAACGGCACGATCCACCTCTCCTAACACTATCGGCAAAGCATTCTTCACAGGATCTCCGTCAACTGCGCCACATCGTTGCTCGAATTCGCAGCGAATCCCATCGGGCCGCCGTTATCGAACTTCACGCCGACATTCAAGTTGTGATCGTATCGGGACGCGCCGTTCTCGCCGTAGGAGCGATTATCGAATTCGCTCTTTCGAGCCACGAAAACGATTGTGCCCTGTCCGAAGACTGGATGAGATACGTGGCTTCCGAGATTCATTCAAACACCGCCGTAATCTTGTGTTCGTCGTCAATAATGTCACCGGGGGTATTCCACAATTCGTCTGTGCTCATAGCCTCGGCTTTTTCGAACGCTTCGCGCATGGTATCGGCTTCAATGCGAGCCTCGAAGAAGACATCGCGTTTGACATTAACTGTGTATTGCTTCTTTTTCAGCTTCTTCATTATTGCACCACCGTGGGGACACTCGACGCCTTCTCGATGAATTCGTCGCTGTCCGTGTAGATTACGATTCCAATCAAACCTTGAACTGCGTCCCATACAAAGGCTTCAGAACTACGGAGATTGCCGACGAACCCCATCTCTGCGTGCCATGCGTCAGAAGGGCATAGGGCCGGCAGGATCCGGACCCGGACGCCGTTGAACTCCTCGGTGCGACTTTGGTGCTTATGACCGGTGTGCCACTCGTGAAAAAGAGTGCGACCGAAGTCCTCCCGCGCCTCGGTCGCCATTAAGAGCGGCAAGTTTTTCCCCTTCGCCTTGTCCCCATGGGCATAGCCTACCAAGGTATTGCCGAAGACATGGTATTTACGAGCACTCGGACGGTTGTCAACCTCCACGTCCGAATACTTCGAGAAATACAACTCCAACGAATCACCAAGGTGCCACATCGAATTGTGATCATGATTGCCTGGGACGACGATGACTCGAACCATCTTGGCAATGTGTCGCAACTTATTCTCAATGGCTTGCACCAACAAGGTCCGGACAGTGACGTACGTCTTCTCATGTCGGAAATCTGATTCGACTGGCGTGCCGGCCGTGGTGCGACCGCTGGTGTCATCGGAGTTCAAGAGATCGTTGCCAACTACGAACCAAATCTCTTCGTAGGTTGCGAAGGGTGATCGATTGATGAGTGTATCCAAGGCGCGATTGAAGAGCTTAGCCGCGATCTTGACGTCGTAGTTCGGCCCGAGTGTTTCGAGCCCCCACGCCATCTTGCCAAAGTGGTGGTCAATCAAATTGATTTCGAGCATCCCGCCTTGGAAATTCTTGGGCTTCTCAATGACCGGTGGTTCGGGTGCATCCAGTCGGGCCAAAGCTTTGAGTTCCTCAATCTCTTTCTTGATCTCTACGATCTTGACTTTGCGCTTCAAGAACGCTTTGACTTGATAGAGTTCGTGCTGGCGACCTTCCTTGTCGTCGCCTTCGCCGACGGTGTAGCCCATATCCCATTTGTTCGCGATAAACTTCTCAATTAGCCACTCTTCGGTATTAATCTCGAATGCTTTAAGAAGTTGGTCCAAAGTGTGGATTCGCGTAGACGGGATGTTAATGCTCCACTGGTCTCCTTCGATTATATTTTGTTCCGTTAGAGTTTTCTTTTCCGCAAATGGATGGGCACCCTTGCAACCGCAAGTTTTGCAATCAATGCGAAAACTCTTCGTCTCTTTGCAAGCTGGGCACTTTCTGGTTTTGAATCGTTTACTCACTTGTTCTCCGTGTGTCGTTTTATAGCTACGCTATTCTTGTGACGCTCGCGGATATTTGATTAAAAACCGATTAATTTCCTAGACAACCAACCTGCGCCATATGCTATTATTGCGATTTTCAATTTTGATTTTCTTGCTTTAGCTTTCTCTGCGTTCAACACTTTTGTATCGGTCGCGATTTGATCGGCCAAAACTTTTTTGTCTTCTGAGATTATCGCGGTTTGATCTTTTATAGTCGCCTCATCGTTCTTGATTACGTTGGCTTGTTGTTGAACAGTTTGTGCGTCTGCTTCGCCTTGATCCAATCGAGCGGCTATCTCTTGTCCGAGCGGCAATGGAATTACGAGATCTTGATTCGTGTTCAGCGTGATCGTGTCTTGTTTGAATCCAGTTAAGGTTTCGATGCGATGACCCAAATCGGGCGCAGGCAAAGCTTTGTCGTGGACGATTTGAACTTGGGTTTGGGATTTGATTTGAGCGATAGTTGCCAGAGCGGCGGCGTTGTCCTTATCGCGTTGGGCTTGAGCAGTAGCGAAGGCTGCAGCGAGTTGGGCCGAGTGATCCTTCTCGACCGCTAGCGCGGTTTGGGCGGCTTCTGCTTTGGCTTCGGCCACCGATGCGAGTTTGGACTCGACTAGGTAGACGCCAGCCAGCAACGCACCGCCGAGTAGAACGTAGAGGACAACGTGATGCGTTGAAAGGAATATGCCTGCTTTTTGAATTTCAGTTGCCATTTAATTCCTTTAAAAGTTCTTTTATTCTTAATATCGAGAATCCAATTCGTTCTAAAGAGCCTTTCTTATCGTTACAACTGCTACAACAAGGAACTACGTTTTCGAGGGTATATCCCAATTTCCAATTAACTCTATCTAGGCCGCTGCCCATTTCCGGTAAAGGGCTGGTGCAGTAAGAGCAAAAATTACCAGAGATTAACTCTTTATATTGTTCAAAAGAAATGGAGCATTTTAGATTTCTTTTTCTGGCTCCGTACATCATGTGCCTATACCGACATTCGGCTTTCTTCATACTTCGCCGCGATGCCTCTTTCCCTTTTGGACTCGTGTTGTATCTTTTACGTTTATTTCGTTCGGTTTCCGATGACTTTCGCTTTTCTATCTCCTCCAAGTCATTCCAATTATCAATCAGCTTAGAAATCGTCATTTTTCCTCGGTTTTTGTTGGCAAGAGGGGGGTGGAGGGTATCATCTGTTTCTTCATCTTTTTTAAGAACTTTCTATGCTTTTTGGTTCCTGGTCGCTGATAGCCGAAGACTTCTTTTCCTAATGCCGCAACAGCCGGCGGGTTCTTCACATATGCCGCGATGTGTTCGACGATCCGAACGAAACTCAATCCTTCAACCTTGTGGAGTCCGAGACGAATGAAAGCGTTTTCTAACTTACCAAGAAGGGGGTTGCATTGGGAGCATAATTTTCCTCTGATCAAGCCGGTGATGTGCGAATGATCCGTGGCTAGACGGCGCCCTTTGACATGCTCTGGCCGACCACAGACCCAACAAACGTTGCCTTGAAATTGTTCTATGGCGTCCGACTGCTCGATCGTGAGATTATAATTGTCCTGCAGATGCCTAGCGCGGGCCTTTTGTTTCGTTTCTTCTTTCCCCATACATGTGGGGCGGCAGGGGTATCATCACGGAGGCGATTTAAGTGTCCGTTAAATTGCGTCTTAGCTTATTCCCTGAATTTCAAACAAGGGTATATTTCCAACAGCGCCCGCCCTTCTTCGATCAGCGTTTGATTCTGTTCGTCTAGGGCATCAATTTGCTCTTGCAATCGACAACGTTCACTCATGATATTGTACATTCTGTTTTGGGCGCCGTCTGCTGTACGACCCTCGGCCTTCTTTCTTGCGGCATCAACATACGCCTGTGAACGACTTGAAATCCAATCAATAAACAGTTCGGCCACGAAGTCCCCTTTATTCCAAAATGTGCTCCGGCTCAATCGCCTTCCCTTGCGTATCCGAATAAAACTGATTCACGGCTCGGGTAGGATCAGGCTCCGCGAGCTTGGCGGCGCACTCCTGGCAGTAATACGACTTATGCGACTCGCCTTCGGTGTCTTGGTATACGGTGCCTGGCTGGACCAGTTCGCCGGTCGCTGCACTTTGATAAGGCTCACTGCCGCCAATGACGTGCTGCTGGCAGGTAACGCACTCGACCGTGATGGTCGGACCTGTTACCAATTCGAATTTCACGGCTTCCCCCTTACAATTTGTTTTATCTTCTCCCACCAACGACGAAGCCTTTCTAAATCGCGTTCTGTTGGTTCCGCGTATTGTATCATGCTTGCCCCCTCACTACGAATCCCGCCGCGGCGCGCTTAATCACGGCTTCTTGCATGTCGGATCGTAGCATATCATACGCTTGGCTGTAAAGCAAGAGCGCGGCGCGGTTCAAGACACGCCAGAGAGCGATGTCGTGCTTCTCTTGGCCGGGTTTATAGAGCGGATGCTTGGCGAGGATGCGAGTGATGGTTTCGCATTCGGGGCCGTCATCTGCGGCGTCGTAAACGAGAACGTTGTAGAGAGACAGTCCCATGAAGTACTTCATGTGTCCAGTCTTGCCAAATTGATACGCGCTGCTGAGATCGTAGGGGGCGCCTAGAATTGCAGGCATACTCATGTTTCGCTGCTTATCGTCGCTCAGGTTTTTTCCTCTGACTTTGTTGCGTATTGGAAAAACCGATACTTCATCGGTGTGTGACTGAACGGAATGCCAAATCGCTTTAGACCGTCGGCATCGCAGCCCTCTAGTCCGTCGATGTGAAGTACGCGCCAGTTGGAGTAATAACGCCAACTCATTTTCCACCAAATGCTCATAGAACCCCGGAGGTTTTCCAGCAGGTCCCGATCAAAGAACATCGCTGCTTCCGCGCCCATGATGTAAGTTCTATTCGCCATTTCTTCTCCCGAGATTTAACTCTTAGTTAA
>VFSW01005877.1_pt1 | contig 18090 bp, 11 predicted proteins | sample 5358111 | NCBI WGS metagenome assembly VFSW01 (sample SAMN11554181, study PRJNA540505) | mine drainage metagenome | isolation source: sediment from site ElyBrook_90M | place: USA: Ely Copper Mine, Vershire, VT | collected 2017
GGCGATCTTCGATTGCAGCGTGTCGATCGAGATGGCCTGATTCTCGCGCGCGATGCCGTCCAGAATCTCGAACAGCAGCTTTTCCGCGTCGCCGCTGGCGATTCCCGCGGGCGCGGCCTGAATCGCCACGCTTCGCCCGCCCATCAACTCGGCCTCGAATCCGTTGGCGCGCAACTCTTCGCCGATCTGTTCAAACGTGGCCAGCTGTTTGGGATTCAGGTCGGCCACCAGCGGCACCAGCAGCCGCTGCCCGCCCATCTCGCCATCGCGCCGCGCCCGCAGATGTTCCTCGAACAGCACGCGCTCGTGCGCCACATGCTGGTCGATGATCCACAATCCCTCGCCGTTCACGGCCACGATGAAGCTCGCGTTCACCTGCCCGAGCGGCTTGAGGTCCACAATCTCCTCCGCGCTCGGCAGCGTGCCCGGCGGGCCCGCCGGATCGGCCGGTGCGGCTGCTGCCGCGCCGCTCGCGGGCGGAAACGGAAAATTTGTCGCGCCGGCGATGTCGAAGCCCAGGCGCTGCATGAACGGCCGCTCGGGCGCGCCCGTCAGCTCGAATGCTCCTGCGACGCCCGCGCCTCGCCCCTGCGCGTAGGTCCCCAGCGACGACGGAATTTCGGCGCGCGGCGGCCCGGCCAGTTGGCCTGCCGGTAGGTTGGGATTGCCCGTCGCAGCCGCCGCGGCAGCGGTCGCGGCTCCGCCCGCGCCTTCCGCCGGGACGCGCGCGGCCGAGAATCCGGGAACCGACCGCGCCACCGACAGCGCGTGGCGAATGGCGTCGCGCGTGAAGTCGTGGACAAACTGCGGATGCCGGAAGCGCACCTCGATTTTCGCGGGGTGCACGTTGACGTCCACTTCCTGGCAGGGAAGATCGAGAAACAGCAGCACCACCGGAAAAACTCCCGGCGGCACGATGTTGCGGTAGGCCTCGCTGATGGCGTGCAGCAGCAGACGGTCGCGCACCAGCCGCCGGTTCACGAAGGTATAGATCCCGTTGCGGTTCGACCGCTGGATTTCCGGGCGCGACGTGAATCCGGTGACGCGCAGCGTGGCCGCCTGTTCCTCGGATTCCAGCGCGGGCTCGGTGATGGCCGAGCGCACCGGAGCTTCTTGCGGCGGAATCTCCGCGAGTTCGTCGAGCGCCTGGCGGCCGAAAATCTGGTAGACGCGCTCGGAAAGCTTTTCGACCGGCGCGCAATCCAGAATCACCTGCGAGGGCGTCTTCAGCACGAAGTGCGCCTCGGGATGCGCCAGCGCGTAGTGGGTGACGAGCGAAGCGATGTGGCCCAGCTCGGTGGTGTCCGATTTCAGGAATTTGCGCCGCGCCGGCACGCTGTAAAAAATGTCGGCGACGCTGATGGATGTCCCCGGCGGCACGCCCGCCGGCTTTACGCCGATGAGCTTTCCGCCGGCAAATTCCACGCGTGTGCCTTCGGACTCCTCGGCCGCGCGCGTCTCGAGAAGCAGCCGCGAGACCGCGGCAATCGTGGGCAGCGCCTCGCCGCGGAAGCCGAGCGTGGCGATCGAGAGCAGGTCGTCGGCGGTGCGCAGCTTCGATGTGGCGTGGCGCTCGAAGGCCAGCAGCGCGTCGTCGTGGTTCATCCCGCAGCCGTCGTCGGTGACGCGGATCATCCGCTTGCCGCCCGCCTCGATTTCAATGCGAATCGAGCGCGCGCCGGCGTCGAGCGCGTTTTCCAGCAGCTCCTTGACCACCGAAGCCGGCCGCTCCACCACCTCGCCCGCCGCGATCTTGTTCGCGACGTTTTCCGCCAGTATTCGTATCTTCGACATCAGCTAGTTCCATCCATTATGCAACCGCAGATGAACGCAGATAAACACGGATGATCGCTGATCGAATGGTGCGCTCTCGTTGAACGGCATCGCCCTATTTCTTCTCGCGGATTTGAATTCCCAATTCATCCAGCTGCGCCGCATCGACCTCGGAAGGGGACTCGGCCATCAAATCCACCGCGGTGGTGGTTTTGGGGAAGGCGATGACCTCGCGGATGGACTTTTCGCCGGCCAGCAGCGTGACCACGCGGTCCAATCCGAGCGCGATGCCGCCGTGCGGCGGCGTGCCGTAGGTGAGCGCGTCGAGAAAAAAGCCGAAGCGCTGCCGCGCGGTTTCGTCGCTCAGCCCGAGCGCCTTGAAAATCCGCGCCTGCACGTCCTGGCGGTGAATCCGGATGCTGCCGGAGCCGAGCTCGACGCCGTTGAGCACCAGGTCGTAACCCTTCGACCGGCACTCCCACGGCGCGGTCTCGAGTTTGTCGAGGTCCTCTTCGAAGACCCCGGTGAACGGATGCTGCGCGCTGGCCCAGCGCTTGTCCGTCTCGCTCCATTCGAACAGGGCGAAGCCCGTGATCCACACGAACTCCCATTTGCCGCGGTCAATGAGATTCAGTTTGTCGCCCAGGTGCAGGCGAATCTGGCCCGCGACGCCCAGCGAGGTGTCGCTGTGCGGGATCTGTTCCTTGGCGGCGGCGGCGACGATCAGGTCGCCGGGCTTCGCGCCCACGGCCTCGGCCAGCTTCTTGAGCGCGTCCGCGCCGAGATTTTTCTCCAGGGGGGAACTGACGCCCTCCGGCGTCACCTTGACGGTGTAGACGCCGCGCGCCCCCGCCGACTTCGCAAATTCCCCCAGCTCGTCGAGCTGCTTGCGCGACCACGCAGCCGCGCCGGGAGCGACGACGGCCTGTACGTTGCCCTCGAAGTGCAGCGTGGCGCGCGCGGGCTCGAAGGACGGCGTCACGTTGTGCAATTCCATGCCGAAGCGCAGGTCGGGCTTGTCCGAGCCGTAGCGGCGGAGCGCATCCTTGTAATCGAGATGCCGGAACGGGCCCTTGGCCGCCACGCCGGCGACGCCGCAGGCGCGCTCCATCACCCGCTCGATCACCTCGAAAATATCCTGCTGCCGCGGAAACGACATCTCCAGATCGAGCTGCGTGAATTCTGGCTGGCGGTCGGCGCGCAGGTCTTCGTCGCGGAAGCATTTGACGATCTGAAAGTAGCGGTCCATGCCGGAGATCATCAGGATCTGCTTGAAAATCTGCGGCGATTGCGGCAACGCGTAGAACTGGCCGTGGTGGACGCGGCTGGGGACGAGATAATCGCGCGCGCCCTCGGGCGTCGAGCGCGTGAGCACGGGCGTCTCGATTTCGAAGAAGCCGAGTTCGTCGAGCGTCTTGCGAATCTCCAAAAAGATTTTGTGGCGCAGCTCGATATTGCGGTGCGGGCGCGGGCGGCGCAGGTCGAGATAGCGATAGCGCAGGCGCGTCTCCTCGCTGGCGGTCACGTCGTCTTCCACCTGGAACGGCGGCGTCTTCGCGGTGTTGAGCACGTGCAGGCGCGTGGCGATCACTTCCACTTCGCCGCTGGCGATCTCCGGATTGGCCTTCTGCCGGCGCACGACCCGGCCTTCGACCGCGACCACAAATTCCGAGCGCAGCTCCTCGGCCTTGGCGTGCGCCTCGGCGTGCTGCTCTTGGTTGAACACGATCTGCGCGATGCCCGCGCGGTCGCGTAGATCAATGAAGATCAATTGGCCCAGGTCGCGCCGCCGGTGGACCCAGCCCGTCAGGACGACGTCCTTGTCCGCGTCAGAGGCGCGCAGCCCGCCGCAGTAATTCGTGCGCTTCAGATTTCCGAGTGTGTCAAGCATGAGTGTCCCTGCGCTCCGATTCCAAGTGATCAAACAGTTCGCTCTCCGACAACTTCTTCTGTTCCGCGTCGGCCAAGCGCTTCAGCGTGTAGGCGCCGGAGGCAACTTCATCCTCGCCGATGATGAGGGCGTAGCGCGCGCCGAGCTTGTCCGCCAGTCCCAGCGACTTCTTGAATTTCAACTCCTCGGGCGGCAGCTCGACCGCGAAGCCGCGGGCTCGGAGTTTCCGCGAGATATTCACGGCCACGGGATAGGCCTTCGCGCCCATCCACGCAACGAACACGGCGAGGCCCGGCAGGCGCGGCAGATTGCCGCTTTCCTGGATGGACAAAATCACGCGGTCGGTGCCGATGGCGAAGCCGATGCCCTTGACGCCCGGCTGGCCGCCCAGCAGTTCGACCAATCCGTCGTAGCGCCCGCCGCCGCACACAGCGTTCTGCGAGCCCAGGCCCTCGGCCGTGACTTCGAACGTCGTGCGCGTGTAGTAATCGAGGCCGCGCACCAGCCGCCAGTTTTCTTGATAGGCGAGGTTGCGCAGCTTCAGCTCGTCCTTCAGCTTCGAAAAATGCTCGCTGCAAGCGGGGCAGAGATGTCCGGATATGCGCGGCAGCGTTTCGATGATGGGCTGCTCGTGCGGCAGCTTCGAGTCTAGAACGCGCAGCGCGTTCGTCTCGATGCGCCGCTGGCTGTCCGGGCCAAGCTGGTCCTTCACCTTGCGCAGCTCCTCGCGCAGCAGTTCGACGTATTTTGGCCGGCATTCCTTGCAGCCGATGGAATTGACGTAGAGCGTCGTCTTGGTCAGGCCCACGCGCGCGAAGAACACCAGCAGCATTTCCAGGATTTCGGCGTCAATGGCGGGCGCGTCCGACGGCCCCAGCACCTCCGCGCCAATCTGATAAAACTGCCGGTAGCGCCCCTTCTGCGGCCGCTCCCGCCGGAACATCGGCCCGGTGTAATAGAGCTTTTGATTTCCCGGCAGCGCGTGCATTCCATGCTCGATGTACGCCCGCACGCTGCCGGCTGTCGCTTCCGGCCGCAGCGTGATGCTATCGCCGAAGCGCAACAGCTCCGTTCGTATCCTGATCTGCGTACTCATCCATTTCCGCTGATCGGCGGCTTCGTCCGTGCCGTCTCGCTCTAGCCCCGAGAAGTCCGCGAACAGCTTCTCGATTTGCTGATAGTCCCTCTGGAACTCTGCACTCGGCACCAGCTCGCCGGATTTTAACTTTGACTTTATCGTTCCAAGAAACCATTCAACCGAGTGCGAGAAAAATGTAGTCGCCGAAGAGCTCGGCACCTCCCCGGCCCGATACGTCTGAAAGGCCTCGAAAACCTGATCCCTCGCCTCAAGGATGTCGCGCGAGATGACGTTCTCCGAAAAGGAGTACATCTCCTTCGAGACGACGTCCGTTTCTTCGCCTATTGAGCGGGCAAAGAGCGACGTGTCTTCGAAGACGGGGAGGCGAATATCGCGGAAGCCGTAGGTTTCGAAGACTTCGCGGGCAGTCTGCTCGACCCAGTTCCACAGGGCGGAGTCCGGCGGAAGGATGTCCCGTGTACCCTTGATAGCGCGGAATTGGCGTTTTTCGGTCATTTTTGGACGCGAGGCGGCACGAAAGTCATCCGTCCATACTAGATAGCCCCGCGCGCGCATGCAAGGGCGTAGGTGATCTCACAGCTTGTTCAAAAACGGTTCTGTTTCTGTCATTCCGAGCAAAGTGAGGAATCTCTCTTCGGCTTGGCTCCCGGCGATGCGCGCATTCGAAGAGGGATTCCTCGTCGCCCCGGCAAATGCGCCGGGGCACATACCCCGCGCTCCGCTCCTCGGAATGACAGACTTGCGAAGTTTGTCAGCACCGTCCCAGGGAATCGGGAAGGGGTGATCGCAAAGAGAAGGCGCCGGCCTTAAGGCCGCCGCTACAAAGCCAGAATCGGGCAAGCCTCCGGGCCTTCGTCCGTCTCTAGCCACTAGCCACTTCTTACGCGCCCTTAAGCTCGTTCTTGAATCCAACGTAATGCTCGGCCGAGCGGGCGATGTTCTCGCGGTCGGCTTCGTTGATGGCGCGGCGGACTTTGCCGGGGGCGCCCATGACGAGGCTGCCGGGGGGGATCACGGCTCGCTCGGGAATGAGCGAGCCGGCGCCGATGATGCAGCCTGTGCCGATTTTGGCGGCGTTCAGGATGATGCTGCCCATGCCGATGATGCAGTTGGATTCGACGGTGCAGCCGTGGAGGATGACGTTGTGTCCCACGGTGACGTTGTCGCCGATCGTCAGGCCGTAGGTTTCCGACTCGACGTGCAGCACGCAGCCATCCTGAATGCTGGTGCGCGCGCCGATGCGGATGGCCTCGCAATCCCCGCGCACCACGGCGCAGGGCCAGATACTGGAATCCTCGCCGATGACGACGTCGCCGATGACGACCGCTTGCGGGTCCACGTAGGCGCTGGGGGCGATCTGCGGGGCCTTCCCGCGATGAGTGCGAAGCAAGGTTGCTCTCCTTGGAATGCGGCGGCGCAGGAAGGCGCGCGCCCCGCCGGTGTTACGTCCTGCCAATAAACGTCAATCGTTGCCGGCTCGTAATCCGCTGTAGGGGCGCTGCTTGCTGCGCCCTGCCGGGTTGCAAGATTGGCGGACTCTTTGCGGAACAGCGCATCACCGACACAGCAAAATTAGCACACGCCCGGCAGGCTGACAAGGAAGGCCGCCGCGCGGCTTCTTTCTACGCCTCGTCCCATTTGAAACTCTGATTCTCGCCATCCAAACGTTGCATTTTACTGCCCCCATGCTTCCGTATACGCTCGCCTCATCGGGTTCCATCTGTTCCGGGTCCCAATCATTCAAAGGAGAGTCTACATGGCCGAGAAAACCAACGGTGAGATGAAAGCGACCTTAGGCTTGACCGGGCTGACGATGAACGCGATGGCGCTCATCGCCCCCGGTGCATTCCTCTGGCTCACCTTCTATATCCAAGCGACCACCGGGGTGACCGCGCCCGCGATGTGGATCGGCATAGTTGTCGCCCTGGCCCTGTGCCTGGCCACCGCCGTGTGTTACGCGGAGATGGCCAAGCTGTATCCGGGGACGGGAAGTTCGTATTACTTCGCGGAGCAAGCATTCTTGAACCACGACAAAGCGTGGAGGTATGCGCGTCTGGCGAAGTTCGTGGTCGGCTGGGGCTCGCACCTGTACTACTGGATCTATCCGGGAGTGATGGTGGGCGTGACGGGAATTATCATCGGGTACCTGGTGGGCACGATCTGGCCGAGCTTCATGAGCGCCTCGAATCCGGGGACGATGTTCATGATGCTGGTCGCGGTGCTGTTCTCCTTCGGCGTGGCCTACATCGCGCACCGGGGTGTGAACGGGTCCACGTCGGTCAATATCGCCATCAACGTGATTCAGATCTCGGCGCTGGTCGTCTTTTCCATCATGGCCATCGGCTATCGGATGAATCACCCGCCCGGGACTGTGGCGTACCAGTTTGATTCGACCTCCGGCGAGGCTTACACCTACGAATTCGCCACCCAGTCGCAAACCGTGGCCGGCCAGGCGACTGATGTGATCGTCCGCGACGCCAACGGCGTGCCGCAACCCAAGCTCGACGCGGCCGGCCATCCGGTGCCGTTTCGCATCAGCTATCCCACGACAGACTCGAGCGGAGCGTTTCTCTCGCACCCGAATGCCCGCTCCGTGGTTGGGATTCACAACTGGGGCTTTGCCTTCGTCCAGGCCACCGTTGCCATCCTGATTCTGGTCGGCTTCGAATCGGTGACGGCGATGGGCGGGGAGGCCAGAAATCCCAAGCGGCACGTGCCCATCGCGGTGATTACGTCGCTGCTGGTACAGGGGCTGGTCTGCTACCTGTTCGAGTACTTCGCCGCGAACTACTTCTTAAATAGCGGCTACAGCATGGCGAACGCGTCCGGCTCGGCAGCGCCCATTGGCGACATGATGGTTGTCGTCGGCGACGCGCTGTTTGGCCCCGGCCGCGGCCGCATCTTCATGCTGGTGGAAGCCTTCACGGTCTTTCTGGCGTTGATTGGCACGACGCTCTCCTGCATGAACACGGGCGCGCGCGTCACCTACGCCATGGGCAAGGATCAGGAAGTGCCGGAACACTTCGGGCTGCTGCACTCGAAAAACCTGACACCGCACCGCGCCATTTGGACCTTGGCGGCCATCTCCGCGGTGGTAGGTTGTGTGGCAGTGTTCATGGCCTTCGGCGATGCCGGGGCGCCCACGGACGCGGCCATCCAGGCTTTGCCGCACGGCTTCTGGTCGAGCTTCGGGTATCTGACCGACGACAGGATGGCGGCACTGCCCAATACGCTGCTCACCATAACGCTGGCGTCCAATTTCGGGACGTTCCTGCTCTACATGCTGAGTTGCGTCACGTGCATTGTTTGCTTCCACAAGCACCCGAGCTTCAGTTTCATCCGGCACCTTGCGATACCGGTGTTCGGGTTGCTCGCCAACCTGGCCTGCATGCTCTTCTATGTCATCGGGCCATTCATGGGTTACGGCACGAAGATGGAACCGCTTCTGGCCCTGGGGATCGCGGCGGTTTGGGCCATCTACGGCGGCATCTACTTCTCCGTGTCGAGCAAGAAAACGGGGCGGACGACCATGGTGACCGCCCGTCCCGCGTAAACAGCAGCAATCTGTGGCACAGCCGGAAGGGGCGGGCGCGAGCCCGCCCTTTTGGCTTTGCAGCGTGCGGCAGGTAGGCGAATTTTAGGGGCTCGGAGCTTTAGCTCCGACATGAACCTCGCCTTCTCACCGGGGGTTTTAACCCCTGAGGCGCCGGTTTTGAATTTATCCGCGAGCCGTTTAGTCAGCAGATGAGGTCTAATGTACACAGGTCGTCGAGGGCCGGGTATCCAGTCCGTCGGAGTCGCACCTCGACAGATTCAGCAGCATCCAATCGGCATGGAACTGGAATTCGCGCAAATTTCTGACCGCGGGCGCGTCCGCGAAGGGAACGAGGACTACCTTGGTCACGTCGAGCCCGCGACGCCGGAGCAGGCCCGCGCGCGGGGTTGGCTGTTTGCCGTAGCCGACGGAGTAGGAGGCCATGATCTCGGAGAGGTCGCTTCGCATGCCGCGGTGGAAAGCCTGCTGGCGGGCTTTCGGGCAGCCGCAGCAGGGGAATCCTATACGGCGCTTTTGGGTCGCCTGGTGCAGACAGCCAATACGCGCGTGCTGGATGCGGGGCATGCGGCGGGTCCGGTTCTGAAGTCCATGGCGACCACCCTGGTGGCTTGCGCCCTGCGATACGACCGCGCCACCGTGGCCCATGTGGGGGACTCGCGCTGCTATCTGATTCGTCGCGGCGAGGCAAGCCTGCTGACCCGCGATCACACCGTGGCCAACGAGCATGTGCGGATGGGGCTGCTTTCCAGGGACGAAGCCGATGAGGCGTCCACGCGCCACCTGCTCAGCCGCTCTTTGGGGAGCGAGCTTTTTGTCAACGTGGACGTGGCCGAGCACCAGGTGCTTGTGGGGGACATCCTCCTGCTCTGCACCGATGGCTTGCACGGTTCGGTCACCCCGTCGGACATGGCCGGGGTCACGGCCGGCGACGCCAGCCTGGAACAGGCCGCACGGAAGCTGGTAGAGATTGCGAATCAGCGCGATGGCAGTGATAATATCAGCCTGCAGCTAATCCGCGTTCGAGGCGTCGAGCGCGTCGGCATGTATCGCGGGCGGCCGTACAGGATTCCCTAGCCCGCGCGCCGCGTGACTTGGCTCGACACGCACTCTTGAGGATTCCCGTCCGCCCCGGCGAACAACTCGATCATTACCGCATCGAAAGCGTCGTCTCGCGGAGCGGCATGGCGTCCATTTTTCGCGCCGTCGATCTCCGCAGCGGACGCCCGGTGGCCATTAAGGTTCCTCACCCCGAGATGGAAGGCGATCCCGTCCTGTTCGATCGCTTTCGCCGGGAGGAGGAAATCGGCAAGGCCCTCGATCATCCCGGCGTGATGAAGGTTTTTCCAGACCAGGACCGCAGCCAGTTCTACATGGTTATGGAGTGCGTCGACGGCCGCCTGCTCCGCCACATCCTGGGCGAGCAGAAGAAGCTTCCTGCCGAGCGCGCCGTGCGCATTGCCAGCGCCATTTGCGAGGCCCTGGACTACATCCACAGCCACGGCGTCGTGCACCGCGACCTGAAACCCGAAAATATCATGGTGGACGCCGACGACCGCATCAAGCTCATCGACTTTGGCATCGCCGGGAAGACCGGATCGCGACGGCTGACCTTCGCCAAGCTCTCCCAGGTGATGGGCACGCCCGATTACATCTCCCCCGAGCAGGTCAAGGGCAAGCGCGGCGACGCCCGCAGCGACATCTACGCGCTCGGCATCATGCTCTACGAGATGCTGACCGGCAAGACGCCCTTCCAGGGCGCCAATCCCTTCGCCATCATGAACGACCGCCTGCTCAACAACCCCATTCCTCCGCGGGAGGCTGATCCCTCCGTCTCGCCCCAGTTGCAGGAGGTCATCTACCGCGCGCTGGAGCGCGATCCGAAAAACCGTTACGCCACGGCACGCGAATTTCTCCGGGACTTGCAGCACCTTGACCAGGTGGGAGTGGCCGAGCGCCCCGAACTCCGCGATTGGAGAAAACGGCGCACGCCCTGGGTGCGACGCGTGGCCTTCTACGTCATGCTGGCGCTGATACCCGTCGTCATCTTCGGCCTGCTGCTGCTCTTCGCCAAGCGCTGAGGGCCCGGGCACGGCGCGACTCATCTGGTTCCTTTGTTTTCCTCTGTGGACTCTGTGTCTTTGCGGTGCGCCTTCCTGTTGCTTTTCCCCGCCATTCCCCGGCCGCAGGGAAGCCGTGCCGGCCGCCTCGCGGCGATCGCATTGAGATTTCGTAAGCGTGGCCCATCAATCTTTTGATGCGATCCATAGATTTAATGAGTTGGACCAACCGGCGACGTGACCGCTATCGTAATTGGCACCGCAGGCTAGCAATGAAGATGCGGACCAATAGGGAGGGAGAGGGACCATATGACACCTAAGTGGAAATGTAGTTCGCGATTGGCCACGGTTATTTTGGCGGTAGGCTTCGCAGTCGTGCTGGCGCCGGTCTCAAAGGCGGAGGATAAACCGCCCGCGCAACCGGCAGCCCAGCCGGCGTCGTCGTCGTCGTCTGCCGCGGACACGCAACAGCGCCTGGCGGAGCTGGAAAAGGAAGTCAGCGCTCTGGTGCAGGAGATCGACGCGTTGAAACAGAGCGACGCTCCCGGCGTGAAGACGGCGGCCTACGTCCAGCCGGGCGGAGCGCCGGCCAGCGCTCCGGCGGCGGAGCCGGAAAAAGTCAGCTTGGCGGGCCTGCTCGGTTCCACCACCATCAGCGGCTTCGTCGACACCTATTACGGGTACAACTACAACCACCCCGTCGACAATAACAGCGGTTTCCGCTTTTTCGACCAAAAGACCAACACGTTTGCGCTCAACATGGCCGAGATGATCGTGGATAAAGCCCCGGATGCAACGTCCTCCGAGGGCCGGTTCGGGTATCACGTAGCGGCCGGTTATGGACAGGCTGCCAACATCGTCAACGGCAGCGACATCGCGGGGGATGGCAGCAACTTTTACATCAAGGAAGCGTACGGCTCCTACCTGGCTCCCATCGGCAAGGGCTTGAGGATCGACGTCGGGAAGTGGGTCACGCCGATGGGCAACGAAGTGATCGAAACCAACGCGAACTGGAACTACTCGCGCAGCCTGCTCTTCTACTATGCGATTCCGTACTTCCATGCTGGAGCGCGGGCTACGTATGTGTTCAACCCCAAATGGACGGCTACGGCGGGCATCTTCAACGGCTGGAACAACTCGTTCATCTCTCATACGGGCGGGATCGGTCAGAGTTCCGGGCTGACCTACCACGCGACGCTGGCATGGACTCCCAACGCGAAGTGGGGTGTGACGACGCTCTACATGGCCGGTCCCGTGATTGATTCGTATAACCCATTTCCACGCGCTATTACCGACTGGAAACAGCTCTCCGATACCATCATCTCGTACACGCCGAACTCGAAATGGGCGTTCGTCGTTGACGGCGATTACGGTTTCGGACCGCGAACTTACTCCTTCAATGAATCGGAACAGCTAGTGCCTTCTCCCGCAGTGAAGTGGTGGGGCGTGGCGGGCTATGCGAAGTACAACTTCAATCCCAAGAGCAACTTCGCGGTGCGCTACGAATATTACGGTGATCCGAATGGCTACTCGGGCTTGTTGTTGGGCGGCAACGGCCACGCCCAGGAAGTCACCGGAACCTACTCGTACAATTTGACCAGCGGCTTGCTGGTGCGGGCGGAATACCGGTACGACTTCGCGAGTCTGCCCATCTTCCTCAAAGGAAGTAACGCGTTCGTGAAGCAGCAAAACACGGCAGTGCTCGGACTCGTCTACTCGTTCAGCAGCGCGAACGCGAAGTAACCACTACTTCCGGCCCCGGCATGCCGGGACCGCGGATTTGCAGCCGAACACACGGCCGCCCGGCGGTTCCATCCCCGCCGGGCGGTTTTGTTTTACGAGCGAATCGAATGAAGCCAGGGCCATCCAGTATTGGTTCCCGCAAAGAATCGCCGATAGTGCGCGGCTCGCAATCCGCTGTAGGGGCGCTGCTTGCTGCGCCCTGCCCGGCTATTCCGGGACTAGCAGCCTGTTGAAAAAGGAAGAGCTGTCATCTCCGGTTTCGGGAATCCGATGGACTCCACCGGAGTCCTGAAATCGGACCCGAACCCGGCCGCGTTCTTTGCGCACGGTGTGAGGGATCTGCTGTTTCCTTGGGCCTTTGCAACGAGCCGATGCTTCGGCTCCGGCGGGAGCTCGGAAGTGCATCGAAGGCAACTGGCTGAAGATTCTGCTACAGCCCCTTCCAGGCCGCGTACGCCGCGCCCTTCAGAGGACACTCCTCGTCCAGCACCACGTGAATCGGGACCGTCTCCAGCGCAAACCCGCCACTCTTCGCCTTGTGCCTCGCGGCGGCGGCGAATCGCCCGTCTTTCAGCTTCGGAAGAATTTTCAGCGCGATTCCTCCCGCCACGTAGATTCCGCCCCGCGCCACCGCCCGCAGCGCCAGATTGCCCGCCTCCGAGCCGTAGATTTCCACCCACAGATTTAGCGTGGCGGCGCACACCGGACACTCTCCCGCAAGGCCCCGGCGCGTGATCTCGGGCGCGGGATCAATGGCCCCATCGTCGAAACCGGGATGCCGAACCGAGGCATCGAGGAATTCGTGCACCCGCTGAAAGCCTTTTCCCGCCAGCACGAGCTCCACATGCGCAAATTCGTTTCGCGCCTTCAGAAATTTCCACAGCTCCGCCTGCTGCTCGGTGCTCGGAGCGAAATCGGCGTGGCCGGATTCGGTGGCCATCGCCAGATGCTGCCGGCCGTCCCAAAACAAAATCGCCTCGCCCAGGCCCGTGCCCGCGGCGATCACCACGCGCGTGGCGGCGGGGGCGGGAACTCCGGGAGCGATGGCTTCGATTTCGCCGGGCCCGAGAACGCCGATTCCGTAGGCCGTGGCTTGCAGATCGTTGAGCAGCCGCACGCGCTCCAGCCCCAGAAACTTCGCCATGCCCGCGCCGTCCACGATCCACGGCACGTTGCTGGCCTCGACGCGGTTGTCGAGCACCGGCCCGGCGATCCCGAAGCACGCGGCGGTCACCTCCGCGCCGGCCGAGCCCAGAAAATCGCGGACAATCTCCTCGAGACCCTTGTGCTCGGCGCTCGCATACCGCTTTCGCGCCACGGAAACCAGCGCCCCGGCCGGCGCCTCGCCCGCCTGGACCTTGCCCTTGCCGGGCGCACCCGGTTTCAGATCAAAAAGGCCAAGATTCGATTTCGTTCCGCCGATGTCGCCCGCAAGAATCATGAGCCTCTCCCGGTTTCGCCCCAGCCTACCACACTGTTTCCGCCGCGCCCTTCTAGTTCACTGCGGCAGTTCGAGTGGGCGCTGGCGGGCTGGAAATTCCGGTTTGCTTGCAGTATCTTGAATGCCAGAGAAGATTTTACAGGAGACACTCGAATGGCCGATGAGAAGCGATCGGAAGGCGCCGCCGCCGGGCAGGCCGTGCGCATGGTGAAGTGCGTCAAACTCGGCCGTGAGTTGCCCGGCCTGGACCGCATCCCGTGGAAGGGCGAACTCGGCAAGCGCATCTACGACAACGTCTCGAAGGAAGCCTGGCAGATGTGGGTCAGCCATTCGACCATGATCCTCAACGAATACCGCCTGAATCCCCTCGATCCCAACGCCCCCAAAGTGATGGAACAGCAGATGGAGCAATTCTTCTTCGGCGACGACGCCAAGCCCCCCGAAGGTTACGTCGCCCCCCAGCATTAGCAGGCTGCGTAGAAGATCGACACAAGGCTTCAAGGGTTTCCCGACGCAAAGACCGTGAAAACCCCTGAAGCGAACGCAAGACTTCCGGTGGGGTTGAAACCCCGCTCTTCTGCCTCGCAGCATCATTCAGTCCCGTGGTACGAATCGTGTTTTGTCGGCTCTCCAGCGGCGCGTCGAAAAATTCCAGGGAACTGCAAAAACTCCGGGAAGTTGGCGCGCGAGTGCGTTAAAATAATTCCGCTCGTCAAAAGGAGAACCCGCACTCATATGACTTCCGCATCGAAAAATTCATTCTCGGCCCGCGCGACACTGCGCGTGGGCAGCGATTCATTTGAAATTTATAGTTTGGGCGCGCTGGCGCGCTCCGGCACCGGCCATGTGGCCCGTTTGCCATTTTCGCTGAAGGTGCTGCTCGAAAACCTGCTGCGCCACGAGGACGGCCGCTTCGTGCACACCGACGACATTCCCGCGCTGGCGGGCTGGGACCCGTCGGCCGCCTCGGGCGCCACGGAAAAAGAAGTTTCCATCATGCCCGCGCGCGTCCTGCTGCAGGATTTTACGGGCGTCCCGGCCGTGGTGGATCTCGCGGCGATGCGCGACGCCATCCGCAAGCTCGGCGGCGACGCGAAAAAAATCAACCCGCTGCTCCCGGCCGAACTCGTGATCGACCACTCCGTGCAGGTGGACAAATTCGGGACGGCCGACTCGTTTGCCTTCAACGCCGAACTCGAAATGCAACGCAACATCGAGCGCTACGCCTTCCTGCGCTGGGGCCAGAAGGGGTTGCAGAATTTCAACGTAGTGCCGCCGGACACGGGCATCTGCCACCAGGTGAACCTCGAGCATCTGGCGCGGGTCGTCTTCCGCGAAAAACAGAACGGGACATGGGTCGCGTTTCCCGATTCGCTGGTGGGCACGGATTCGCACACGACGATGATCAACGGCCTCGGCGTTCTGGGATGGGGCGTCGGCGGAATCGAAGCGGAGGCCGCCATGCTCGGCCAGCCGCTTTCGATGCTGATTCCGCCGGTGGTCGGCTTCAAGCTGCACGGCCGGCTGGCGGAAGGCACGACGGCCACTGATCTGGTTCTGACGGTCACGCAGATGCTGCGCAAGAAGGGCGTGGTCGGAAAATTCGTCGAGTTTTACGGCTCGGGGCTTTCCAGCCTCACGCTTCCGGACCGCGCCACCATCGCCAACATGGCGCCCGAATACGGCGCGACGATGGGCTTTTTCCCCGTGGATGCCGAGACGCTTGCCTATCTGCGGTTCACCGCGCGCAGCGAGGAGCAGGTGCGCCTGGTCGAAGCCTACACGAAGGAGCAGGGGCTTTTCCGCACCGACCAGACGCCCGACCCCGTTTTCTCCGACCGGCTCGAGCTCGATCTCGCGACGGTTGTGCCGACGATCGCCGGGCCGAAGCGCCCGCAAGATAGCGTGCTGCTGACGCAGGCCAAGGCGGCGTTCGAGAAATCACTCACGGCTCCGGCCAAGCACGTCGCCGCGCAGAACGATGGCGAGCGCTTCGAGCTGGGCGACGGCTCCGTCGTGATCGCCGCGATCACCAGTTGCACGAACACGTCGAATCCCTCGCTGATGCTGGGCGCCGGGCTGCTGGCCAAAAAAGCCGTGGCGCGCGGGCTCACCACGAAGCCGTGGGTGAAGACGAGCTTTGCACCCGGCTCGAAGGTGGTCACCGATTACATCGAGAAGGCCGGCCTGTGGCCCGCTCTGAACGCGCTGCGCTTCAATCTGGTCGGCTACGGCTGCACGACGTGCATCGGCAACAGCGGGCCGCTCGCCGATTCCATCGCCAAGACGATCAAGGACAACAACCTCGTCGCCGTATCGGTTTTGAGCGGAAACCGCAATTTCGAGGGGCGCGTCAACCCGTCGTGCCGCGCGAATTATCTGGCCTCGCCGCCGCTGGTGGTGGCCTACGCGTTGGCCGGGCGGATGGATATCGACATCGTGAACGAGCCGCTGGGCCAGGACAAGGCGGGGAAGCCGGTGTTTTTGCGTGACATCTGGCCCACGCCGCAGGAAGTTGAGTCGGCGATGCGCGGCGCGGTGACGCGCGAGATGTTCGCCACGCAGTACGCGGACGTTTTCGCCGGCGACGAACGCTGGCGCGCGCTGCCCGTTCCCGAGGGCGATCTGTATGCGTGGGACGCGAAGTCCACCTACATCAAGCATCCGCCGTATTTTGAAAACATGCCGCTCAAGCCCGCGCCGCTGGCCGATCTGCGCGGCCTGCGCGTGCTGGCCGTGCTGGGCGACAGCATCACCACCGACCACATTTCGCCGGCCGGGTCGATCCCCGCCGACGGTCCCGCCGGAAAATATCTGATCGCGCACGGCGTCCAGCCGCGCGATTTCAATTCCTATGGGGCGCGGCGCGGCAATCACGAAGTGATGGTGCGCGGCACGTTCGCGAATATTCGCCTGCGCAACCAGCTGGCGCCGGGCACCGAAGGCGGCTGGACCATCCACCAGCCCAGCGGCGAAAAGATGACCATCTACGACGCGGCCATGAAGTACCGCGACGAGCACGCGCCGCTGGCCATCCTCGCGGGAAAGGAATACGGCTCGGGATCGTCGCGCGACTGGGCGGCGAAAGGACCGGTCCTGCTCGGCGTCCGCGCCGTGCTGGCGGAAAGCTTCGAGCGCATTCACAGCAGCAATTTGGTTGGTATGGGCGTGTTGCCGCTGGAATTCATGCCCGGCGAAACCTCGAAATCGCTCGGGCTGACCGGCCTGGAAACCTTTGACTTCGAGGGATTGGCGGAGAATTTCGAGCCGCGCAAGAAGATCCGGGTGCGCGCGCGTGACGCCGGCGGCAAGGAGAAGAGCTTTACGGCCATCGCCCGAGTCGACACGCCGTTCGAGGTCGCCTACTACCAGCACGGCGGCATCCTGCAGTACGTTTTGCGGCAGATGCTGTAGCGCGGGCGCCTTTTGCGCGCCGGGTTGCAGCGCCAAATCACGCGCCCCGGCTCGGCCCTACGAAGCAACCCCGGCCGTTGCTTGGGCATCGAATATACGCGGAAGATTTATGGGGCAAGGTCAGCATGACGAAGGGTGTTTCGTCGAGCGATAGAGCGCTTCCCAGGGCCCTCATGCCCGAAATGTCACTGTGTTGATCGGATATGTGGATGCTTGCGGTCCTGCGCACCGGCGCAGGCAAGGAGAAGTTCTTACATGCCGCTTCGCACCGTCGTGGAAGACAGAATCAAGAACAGGTTCGGGTGGGCGCTGCTGGCGATCGCTCTGCTGTTGCTGCCGCTCCGAGGCTGGGCGCAGGCAGGCGCTGTGCCGGGAGCCGCGACCCGGGCGCGCATCACCGCGGCGATTGACGAGAGCCGGCTCGCGACGTTGCGAGGCAACACGCATCCGCTGGCACGGCCGGAGTTCGATCAGGGCGCCGCGCCGGGTTCCTTGCCGATGCAGCGCATGCTGCTGGTATTGCGGCGCAGCCCCGCGCAGGAAGCCGCGCTGGCCGCGCTGCTCGAACAGCAGCAGGACAAATCCTCGCCCAATTACCACCACTGGCTGACGCCCCAGCAGATGGGCCAGCAGTTCGGCCCCGCCGATCAGGATATCCAGACGATCACGTTGTGGCTGGGGTCGCACGGCTTTCAGGTGGCCAAGGTTGCCCAGAGCCGCATGGTGATCGAGTTCTCCGGCACGGCCAACCAGGTTCTGCAGGCGTTTCACACGCAGATTCACAAGTACGCGGTCAACGGCAGGGATCACTGGGCCAACGCGAGCGACCCCCAGATTCCGGTGGCGCTGGCCCCGGTCGTCGCCGGCATTGATTCGCTGCACAATTTTGGGCGGAAGCCGATGCACCACCTTGCGGGAGTGTTCGCGCGGTCCAAACGGACGGGTGCGGCGGTGCCCGTCCACCCAGAGTTTACCTACCCCGGCGGCTGTGGCTCCAGCTCCAGCTCACCTTGTTACGCCGTGGGGCCCGCGGATTTTGCCAAGATTTATGACGTCCCGAACCTTCTGAACCCCCCGCCGGCGCCCGCACCCGTGCTCACCGGCCCGGGCGGCCCC
>VFSW01005878.1_pt1 | contig 18088 bp, 11 predicted proteins | sample 5358111 | NCBI WGS metagenome assembly VFSW01 (sample SAMN11554181, study PRJNA540505) | mine drainage metagenome | isolation source: sediment from site ElyBrook_90M | place: USA: Ely Copper Mine, Vershire, VT | collected 2017
TTGTTTTTCAATCGGATGTAAAATTAGAGTGTAGTTCAGTGGGGGAAATCCAGCCATCATTCTCTGGTGAGGAAAAATGCACATTCATTCTGGAAACCTTCGTTCCGCGTCAATCTGCCTGCTGGCGATCTTTCTCATCAGCCTGGCAGCCACCGCCTGCTCGCCTGCGGCGCCTGCCGCGCCGACTGTTCCAACAGCCAACGCTGCCGATCAGGCGGCTTTGATGAAGCAAACCGAAAACGCCATCCGCGACACCTTCAACCAGACGGCTACCGTCGAGAAGAAAGCCTTCTTCCAGCAGTTGACCCAGGCCGCGGTTGGCACGCAGACGGCCATGGTTACGCCCACTGCCACCGTTACGTCTACGGCGACGGCCCGGCCGACTGCCACGCCTGACCTGCTGGCTACCCAGCAGTACCAGGGCATGCTCGATAAGGTCCGGCAGTACGCCAGGGATGGTTTCTTGCCCTCTACGGATGGGACTTATACCCACCTGAATGATCACCAGGCCAGTCTGGCGAAGATCTTGTTCTGGGAGAGCCAGGCCACCGGTCTTTCACCGGCCAATTTTGCCATAGAATCGGATGTGGCCTGGGACAGCGCCAGTTCAACGTCCAACTGGTTTGCGGCAGGCTGTGGTTTTGTGTTCCACCACACCTCAGCAACGGATGAATACATGGTCTTCCTGAGCCTGGATGGTTGGGTCGAATCGATAGCTACCAATAAAGGCCACCAACAGTACATGGGAGATGCCTATTACGAAAAGCTGCAAATCCCGGCCGGAAAAGCCCACATTGCCCTGGTGGTGAACGGCAACCAGTTCGCCTTCTTCGTCAACGACAGGCTGGTCAAGAAGTACACCGGCTACGCCGCCGACCTCTTGACTGGTGATCTGCATTATGCGCAGGTATCCGGCACTAACGTAGGCTTTGGCACCGCGTGTAAATATACCAATACCGAGTTGTGGACGGTAAAAGAGTAAATTTTAGTATGGCCGGCGTGTAACGCCGGCCATACTAAAATTTACATGACAGCTTCCACCAGCGGGGCGAACTCTAACGCCTCGCCCTGGCGGGAGACCAGGATCGTCTCGCCGGGATGGAAATCGCCGTTGAGCAGGTGCATTGCCAGCGGGTCTTGCAGCTCGCGCTGGATGGCGCGCTTGAGCGGGCGCGCCCCGTAATCGGGGTCGTAACCGGTCTCCACCAGGAAATCGCGCGCCTCTTCGGTCAATTCCAGCTTGAAGCCGCGTTCGGCCAGCATCTTTTCGACCCGGCGCAATTGGATGGCGACGATGTCGTGCATTTCGGCGCGGGTCAGCGGGTGGAAGACGACAATCTCGTCCAGGCGGTTGAGGAACTCCGGGCGGAAGTGCGCCTGGAGGACGCGGTTGACTTCATCGCGGGTAACCTGATGGTCCTCAGCGTGGCCGGGCCTCAGCCACAGCTCGTTGCCCAGGTTGCTGGTCATGATCACCAGCGTGTTGCGGAAATCGACCGTGCGTCCCTGTCCATCGGTCAGGCGCCCGTCGTCCAGCAGTTGCAGGAGCACGTTGAACACCTCGGGATGGGCCTTTTCGATCTCGTCGAACAGCACCACGCTGTAAGGACGGCGGCGGACGGCTTCGGTGAGTTGCCCACCTTCCTCATAGCCCACGTAGCCCGGAGGAGCGCCGACCAGGCGTGAGACGGTGTGCTTTTCCTGGTATTCGCTCATGTCGATACGGATCATGGCGCGCTCGTCGTCGAAGAGGAAATCGGCCAGAGCGCGTGCCAGTTCGGTCTTGCCCACGCCGGTAGGGCCGAGGAAGATGAACGAACCGACCGGGCGGTTGGGGTCTTGCAGGCCGGCCCGCGCCCGGCGCACGGCGTTAGACACAGCCCGCAAAGCCTCTTCCTGGCCGACCACGCGCTGGCGCAGGCGGTCTTCCATGTGGAGGAGTTTTTGCATTTCGCCTTCCAGCAGGCGCGAGACCGGGATGCCGGTCCAGCGGCTGACCACGGAGGCGATTTCTTCCGCATCGACCTCCTCTTTGAGCAGGGCGCCTTCGGCCTGGAGTTGTTTGAGCTTTTCGTCGGCGGCGGATAGGCGGGTTTGCAGCTCGCGCATCTCGCCGTATTTCAGGCGGGCCAGCTTTTCGAGGTCGTTGAGACGTTCGGCCTGCTCCATTTCGGTCTGCATCTGTTCGATTTTTTCTTTTATGCCGCGCAGCTCGCCGATAGCTTTCTTCTCGGTCTCCCAGCGGGTGTGCAGGCCGGCCGAATGCTCGCGCAGGTCGGCCAGCTCCTGCTCCAACTTTTCCAGGCGCTGGTGCGAGGCTTTATCTTTTTCCTTCTGCAAGGCTTCGCGTTCGATTTCGAGCTGCATGATCTGCCGGTCGACCTGGTCCAGGGCCTGCGGCTTGGAGTCGATCTCGGTGCGCAGGCGGGCGGCCGATTCGTCGATCAGGTCGATGGCCTTATCCGGCAGGTGGCGGTCGGCGATGTAACGGTTCGATAACGTCGCCGCGGCGATCACGGCCGCGTCGGTGATGCGTACGCCGTGGTGGACTTCGTAGCGCGCTTTGAGCCCGCGCAGGATGCTGATGGTGTCTTCGACGGAGGGCTCGACGATCATCACGGGCTGGAAGCGCCGTTCGAGAGCGGGGTCTTTTTCCACGTACTTACGGTATTCATTGATGGTGGTGGCGCCGATCATGTGCAGTTCGCCGCGCGCCAGCATGGGTTTGAGCATGTTGCCGGCGTCGATGGCGCCTTCAGCGGCGCCGGCCCCGACCACGGTGTGCATTTCGTCGATAAACAGGATGATTTCGCCGGAGGCCGAGGTAATTTCTTTGAGCACGGCTTTCAAGCGTTCCTCGAACTCGCCCCGGTATTTAGCGCCTGCCACCAGGGCGCCCATGTCGAGCGCCACCAGGCGCTTGTGCTTGAGGCCCTCGGGCACGTCGCCGTTGACGATGCGCTGCGCCAGCCCTTCGACCACGGCGGTCTTGCCCACACCCGGGTCGCCGATCAGGGCCGGGTTATTCTTGGTGCGGCGGGATAAGATCTGCACGATGCGGCGGATCTCTTCATCGCGCCCGATGACCGGGTCGAGCTTGCCCTGGCGGGCGGCGGCGGTCAGGTCGCGCCCGTATTTCTCCAGGGCCTTGTAGGTCTCTTCTGGGTTCTGCGAAGTGACGCGCTGGTTGCCGCGCACATCCGTCAGGGCTTTGAGGATGGCTTCACGCGTCAGGCCATGCTGGCTGAGGCGTTTGCCTTCGCTGCTGTCGGTCAGGGCTAACAGAATGTGCTCGGTGGACACGTATTCGTCCTGCATGCCCTTGGCGAAACGTTCGGCGGCGGTCAGGGCGTCCGAAGTGGGGCGCGACAGGCCGGGGGTTTCACGCGTACTGCCGTACACGCGCGGGCGATTTTCGAGGTCTTTGACCAGTTCTTGCTGCAGGGCCGCCGTGCTGCCGGCCACGCTGGTAATGACGGCCGGGACGACGCCTTCGGGCTGCTGGACAAGCGCCAGCAGCAGGTGCGCCGGTTCTATGGTCTGGTGATTATAGTCCTGGGCCAACTGCTGAGCCTGCAGAATGGCCTCCTGGGCTTTTTGGGTAAATTTATCTAGGTTCATAGGGATGCTCCAAATAGTTGTCTATCGCCAGGAAGAGGTGTCAGGTATCAGGCGTCAGGGATCAGGCAGGTCATTCTTCTGATACCTGATCCCTGATACCTGACCGCCTTCTTAACGTGTTTCCATTATCCCGCGCCCGTATAGGAATTAGATTAATTATGTATTAGAGGAATATAGGCGCTTTGTGCAGGGCATATCCCTTGCGAAGATTGATTTTAGCACCTCGTCTTATTCGTAAATTCTCCCCATTCGTGATTTAATTACCTGGTTGCGAAAATAAACCGGTTTTGGGAAAGCATTGGAGGTGCGTATGTTACCGGATACCGCTTTCAAAAGCATGGTCTGGAAAATTGCCCGGCAGGTGCCTGCCGGGCGGGTCGCCACGTATGGGCAGATCGCCGGGCTCATTCCCGCCCCGGAAGGGATTTCACCAGAGCAATACCAGGTGGCTCGGGCGCGCTGGGCCGGGCAGGCCATGGCCGAATGTCCGCCGGACGTGCCCTGGCAGCGCGTAATCAACGCCCAGGGGATGATCAGCCCGCGCCGCGGCGCCGAGGAACAGCGCCGCCTGTTGGAGGCGGAAGGGGTGGTCTTCGATGGGCGCGGCCGCATCGACCTGGCCCGTTTCGGCTGGCCCGGTCCCTCCGCCGACTGGCTCAACGCCAACGGCCTGGCCGCCCTGGAGCCGAAGGACCGGCAGGGGGGGATGTTCTAAGAGAGTCGTCAGGCATCAGGCGTCAGTTTTCAGTTAAGAAAGAGGAACCAGAAATGGCAAGCTCTCTTGTTTTTTGCCTTTAACTGACGACTGAAGACTGAAGACTGCGTGACGACTCATGTCCAACGTCTCTGTTATAATTCACACAACTCGCTCTCAAGGACGACGTAATGACCGACGAAATTTCTCCTGAAACGTTTGCTTACCTGGTGGGGTTGGCGGCGCTCGAGTTGAACGAAAAACAGGCCGAATACCTGCGCGGCGAGCTGAACCACCAGCTCAAGGCCATCCACGAGCTGGAAGCCATCCCGCTGGATGAGAATGTGCCAATTTCGCTGCACGGGGTGCCCTACCCGGCCGAGATCAGCCCGGCCCTGCGCCCGGACGAGTGGCAGCCCGACCCGGATACGGATGCTATCCTCGGCCAGGCCTCGCGCCAGGCCGACCGGTATATCGAAGTCCCCGACATTCCCCATACCACACTGGAATAAACCATGGAACTGTGCGACCTTTCTGCTCTCGAACTGGCCCAGATCGTACGCCAGCGGCGCGCTTCGGCGGTTGAAGTGCTCGATGCTTGCCTCAAACGCACGGCGGCGGTCGACGGCCGGCCGGGCGCTCTCGATTCCGGCGCATTGACGGTTGAAGACCAGCACCGGGTGCACGCCTTTATTACGCTCACTCCCGAGCGGGCGCATGCCCAGGCGGCTGAAGTGGACCGCAAGCTGGCTGCCGGCGAAGACCCGGGCCGGTTGGCAGGTGTGCCCTTCACTGCCAAGGATATCTTTTGCGTCAAGGATACGCCTTCGACGGCGGCCTCGCGTATGCTGGCTAACTTCATCGCCCCTTATACGGCTACGCCGGTGGCGCGCATGGAAGCTGCCGGGGCGGTTATGCTGGGCAAGGTCAACCTGGACGAATATACCTACGGGTCGTCCACCGAATCATCGGCCTTTCAGCCTTCCACGCGCAACCCGTGGGACCCGGGGCGCGTGCCGGGTGGTTCGTCCGGCGGCAGCGCCGCCTCGGTGGCGGCCGGTGAAGTGGCCCTTTCATTGGGTACGGATACGGCCGGTTCGATCCGCCAGCCAGCCGCCTTCTGCGGCGTGGTGGGCATGAAACCGACCTACGGGCGCGTCTCACGCTACGGGTTGATCGCCTTCGGCTCGTCGCTGGACTGCCCCGGCCCGGTGGGACGCACGGTTACCGACACAGCCCTGATGCTGCAAGTTATCGCCGGGCCCGACCCGCACGATAGCACCGCCGCCACGGTTCCTACCCCTGATTATATGGCCACCCTCGAAGCGGGGGTCAAAGGGCTGCGCATCGGCCTGTCGCCGGAGTATTTCCAGATTACCTTTCCGGATGCGAAATCGGGCGGCGCAGCCTACCAGCAGCAGCCGGTGCCGCCTGAGATGGCGCAAGCGGTGCGCCACGCCGCCGAAGTGCTGGCCAGCCTGGGAGCTGAGATCGTCGAGGACGTGCCCATGCCCAATACGCGCTACGGCATCCCGGCCTATTTTGTGATCAGCCGGGTCGAGGCAGCTTCTAACCTGCACCGCTACGATGGGGTCAAGTACGGCTATCGCACGTCCCAACCCGTCCGTGAATTAAAGGACCTTTACCGCAAAAGCCGCAGCGAGGGCTTCGGTCTACAGCCCAAGCTGCGTATTTTGATGGGCATGTACGTCAGCGCCGCCCAGTATTCAGCGCAGTATTACAAGCGCGCCCTGCGCGTGCGCAGTCTCATCCGCCAGGACTTCGAGCAGGCCTTCGACCCGCAGGGGAAGTACCGCCTGGACGCCCTGCTCACGCCCACCACGCCCACCACGGCTTTCCCTATGGCGGCCGTGTATGGCGATTCGGTGCTGATGCAGTACGCCGACCAACTGACCGTGCCGGCCAACCACGCCGGCGTGCCGGGCATCTCTCTGCCGGGCGGGATTGCCCCGGACGGGCTGCCCATCGGCATCCAGTTCCTGGGCGCCGATTTCAGCGAAGGGCGCCTGCTGCAGATCAGCCGGGCCTACGAGCAGGCCACCCAGGGCGAGGCCTGGCGGCAGGTCAGGCCGGCGGTCCTGCAGTAATCACTTTTTTATATTCAAAAAACCGTAGGTGGGTTTCCGAACCCACGGCTTTGTTTGTCATCAGGCGCTTCAGGCATAAACCACAGACCCTCACCCTGCCCTCTCCAAGCGAGGACGCCGGGCGAGGGAGCAGATTTTGATTCCTTCACCCTTCTTAGGGATCGAGGACGCCGGGCGAGGGAGCAGATTCTGATCCCCTTGCCCTTCTTAGGGAGAGGGTGGGGTGAGGGGCATTTCGGCGGGTCCGGATGCGCGGCGGTGAGATTGCTTCGCCTAAGAAGGCTAATGACAGCGGACTATTCCATGGGCAGTATCTCCTGGTTCGGCTGGGGGGGAGAGATCAGCCGGCCGAAGACCGGGACGTAGCGCAGGCCCTGCACGCGGATGGCCCCGTTCAACATGGCCATCATCGGGTTGATCAGGCCGCCCGACATTTTAACGAAGGTGTCCGAACGCATCTTCATCACCAGGTTGGCCTTCTGGTCGAACTCTTCGCAGGTGAGCACTTTCCCGTCGATATCCAGGTTCCAGGTGCCCACACCCGGGTCGGTGAACTGCATCAGCACGCTTAGCTCGTGGTCTTTGGCCTGGCTGCGGTTGATGAAACTGGGCATCATGCGCATCAGCATGGTCATGGCGGTGTGATTCAACCCGGGGCTGAGCAGCGGCTCGCTGGCATGCGTGTAGCTGCGCATGATGATCAACTCGGTCCAGTTGTGCAGAATATCCCAGGTTAACAGGAAGCCGACCGTGCGCCAGCCGCGCGTGGGGGGTGTGATGCACCAGGCCGGGCGGTCCAGGTCGCTGTCGGTCAACCCGGCTACGGCGTGGCGGATGTTGTCACGCGCCTGGCGGGCTTGCGCCAGAGATTCGGTAGAGCGCTGCCCGAGCGGGCGTTCGGCGAACTTTTTTTCATTCCATTTGTTCAGGTCGGCGTTTGTTTTCAGTTCCAACCGTTCGCTCTCGGGCAGGTTGGCGCCCATAATGATGTTTCTGGCAACCAGGTCGCGCTCGATATAGGCCAGGTGATAAGGTACATCGGCGAATACCCACTCTTTACCGTGCCTGCGGAACCAATCTCTTTCATTCATGGGATCAAAAATGAAATCCCAGTTACTCCACAGTTCCTCTTCCAGCGACATTAACTTTTCGATCACCGTGCGACTTTGCGGGCCTTTAAAGGTATCCATCTCTTGCTTGCCTCCAATAAATCCAAGAGAAGTTCCCGGTTTATGGGGGGCGAGCTATGACGCGCTCCCACCCCATAAACCGGGAACTTCATATTTAAAAGGTGTTATGTGATCATAATAGTCATAAAATGATTAAGATTCAAGTACATATTGGTATAATAATGATGCAAAGGGGACGTCAACCGTGAACAATGAAATGACTTTCCACGCGATCACCGGCCTGCAAGATGACCTGCTTTTACCCTGGCTGGACCTGTATGAGACCGCTTTCCCGCCTAATGAGAAGGTGCTGGTTTCGCATTTCCTGGCCTTGTTGAAAATGAAGGGCAAAGGCAAAGCGACCTGCGATTATATGCTGGCCGGCGTCGATCCAACCCACAAACTGCTCGGCCTGGCCTGCTACCAGCTCATGCCCGAGGTGGGGGCAGCCGTGTTGTGGTACCTGGCCATCCACCCCGAGGCGCGCAACCGCGGCCTGGGCGGGGAGTTTTACGATCACGTGGTTGGACTGATCGATAAAACCCTTTACCAGGCGCTTATATTGGAGGTAGAGATCCCCGGGTCGTTTAAAAACGACGAAGATCGCAAGCGGGCCGCCCGCCGGATCAATTTTTACCGGCGCCACGGTGCGTATTTGCTGGAAGGCGTCGATTACACACAATTTATTGGCTGGCACAGTCCTCCGACGCCGATGCATATTATGGTGCATCCCTTGCGTGTTTTGGATGCGCCCGCCTGTTTTGCCCTGGCCAAAGCGTACGCCGGGGATGCACTGTTGCATACGGGCCGCCTGAAATTGACCTGACCGTCCCACGGGAGGAAAGCATGTCCAACTTGCTCAACCCTTATTCCGCCCCGGGTGAGTTTGCCTGGAAAGGCCAGACCCACTGCCACAGCTAAAAAAGTGTTTTTTTTTATTCCCAGGGATTGATAATTGGTACGCCGCAGGGTTGAAAATCGGCCACGTTGCGGGTGGCGATAATCAAATTGTGCTGCATGGCGGTGGCTGCGATCAACCCATCCATTACCGGCAGGGGATGGCCTGAATTTTCCATGTTGGCGGTGAGCGTCCCCCAATTTAACAGGGTTTGGGTATCCAGAGGCAAAATGCGCTCTCCAAAGCGGGCGACCAGGCGGTCGTTCATCCAGGTTTGCAGCTCATTCTTGCGATGAGAGGCCGGCAGCCGTTGGATGCCGTGCTGGATTTCGCCCACAGTGATGGCGCTGATGAACAGTCGCTCTTCGGCCAGGCCGTCCATCCAGCGGATAACTTTCTCTTCCGGCACACGGCGGGTAAATTCAGACAGGACACAGGTATCCAGCAGGTAGTCCATCATTCGATCTCAGATTGGCGTGGCAAGTCTTTGCTGCGGGCCACGTCCAGGTCCGCCCCGGATAGGGGAGATTCGCGCAAGAACTGCGACAGGCGCTGGCCTGGTTTGGACAGCCGTTCGTATTCGTCAAAGGGCATCACTACCACCGTTTTGCGCCCACGTCGGGTGACGATTTGCGCGCCTTGAGCGAGAGCGCGCTCAACCACTTCGCTGAATTTGCTCTTTGCATCTTGAAGCTGCCAGATATTATTCTTTGCCATGCGTGCCTCCCAAGCTGACTAGTCTGACTAGATTATACTCAACAATTTTCTATTTACAAGGGTCGGTTAAAAAATCGTCATAAAGTATCATTGTCTTCATCTCCTGGTGAAAATATAATGAGTTACTTGAATTATCTGCCCCAGGAGGGGTGGTAATTTCTCCATTTTTGCCAAACAATTAATAAAACCGGTCACGCAGTAACTTGTAAACCAGGTTACACAACTCATTTTATTAAATCCAGGAGGAACGGATGCCTGCTCGTAGCCTTGCTTTCAAAGTGTTGAGCGTTCTGGTTATATTTGTCTTTCTTTTCGGCAACACTGCGGTGGCGTTCGCCCAGCAGCCAGACCCCGTCACCCCCACCCCAGCGGCGGAGCTTATGCCGACCGCGGCAGTTACTGAGCAAACCCCGGCCGCGCCAACCGAGGCGCCGACTGCAGCTACAACCGAAACCCCAACCGAAGCTCCGCTTCAGGTGCCGGCTGAGGCGCTGGCCCAGGCCCCGACCTCCTTTACCATTTCCGGCAAGGTGACTGGCAAAGACGGCCAACCTCTGGCCGGGGTGGCCGTGGCGGATGACCAAGGCCACCGCGTTACCACCGGCGACGACGGGGCGTACGCCCTGCCCGGCCTGCAGCCGGGGACTTACCTGGTGGCTCCCAAGCTGGAAGGGCAGGTTTTCCTGCCTTATTACCAGGTGGTCAGGCTGGCGGACAAGGATGCCAGCGGGGTAGATTTCTACCTGCCTAAAGTGGATCCGAAGGCAGCCATCGCCCCCACCCATCAGCCGGCCGGCAGCCCAACCTACCAGCCTCACCCGCCCAGCGGGCAGGATTCCCAGCCGGCCAACACTCCGGAAGACGGTATTTCCAGCCAGGCCGTCTATACCCCCGGTGCGCCGGGGCTGGCCTACCGGTATGACAGTCAAAAAGGGCAGGCCGATGCAGCTTATCCTATTGATACGGCTCACCTCAACACGCCGGTAGGCGTGGCGTTAGACCACAACGGCAACCTGCTGGTGGCGGAAGAGAAGGGCAGCCGGGTGGTGCGCTTCGCTTCAGACGGTGGTGCGATGCTCACGCTCGGCACACCCGGTGTCAGGTATACCGATGATTACGTTTTCGGCAGGCTGCTGGGCACTGCCGAACAGCCGACTGCCCACACGATTTGGGTGGCGGATAATTCGCGGATTGTCGAGTACAACCCCACCACGCGTGAGAAAATCCTATCTCTGCCTGCCTCAGATAATGAACCCTGGAGAAGCGGGTCTGAACCGGACCGTTTCAACGGCGCCCGGGGAATTGCCTTTAATAGCGATGGGACGCGCATGTACGTTTCTGATACCTATAATAATCGGGTACAGGTCTTTGCAGTGGCCAACAACGGCAGCAATCAGGCGCCCGAATTGCTCCACTCAATCTACGCGGCTGAAACGGGGGGCTTCAACAATCCCTGGCATCTGACCTATTACAATGGTTTTATCTACGTGGCCGATCTGTGGGCTACTCTTGAGAATGGAGACCGCGGGCGCATCCAGAAATGCGATGCCATTTCTTATACCTGCAGTCCCTTCGATCTATCCGGCCCGGCCATCGAGGGAGATTTTGGCATAAGCCTCAATCTGCCGACTGCGATCGCCTTTGGGACAGTGGGTAGCGATGATTATGCGTACATCACGGATGGGATGAACCAGCGCGTGGTGCGCTGCAATGCCGACGGGGGTGGCTGCGTGCACTTTGCCGGTACGCCCGGCGAACCGGGCAGTGACACCGGTCATTTTTTCTGGCCGGAGGATATCGCCGTAGGCGGCGGCAAAGTGTATGTCGCCGATAAATTTAACCACGTCGTCCAGATCTTCAACGCCAGCACGATTAACAACGTCGACAATGCCGGTATACGCGGCACGCTCCAGGCGCCCTACCCGGTAGACAGCGGCGGCAGTCACCTGTATTCACCGTATGGCGTGGCGATTGCTCCAAATGGCAGCCTGTACGTGGCCGAACAAATGGGGATGACCCTGGTCAAATATACCACCCCGGGCGGGGCCTTTGAGTGGCGCAAAGGGGCGCCTGGCGTGCCCGGTTTGGGCCAGTGGGTCTGGTGGAGTGGTGAACCTGAATACACCGGCGCGGACGTCGACCACTTTAGCAGCATAGGCATCGATGGCACCCTGGGGGTCGACAGCCACAACCGGGTTTACGTTCCGGATATCGCCGGCCATCGCGTGATCATTTACCTGCCGGATGGCACGGTGTTCGATACGCTGGGTAACGGGCAGGGCGATGATAATTACCATTTCAGTTGTCCTACCGCGGTGGCGATCCGTCCTGACAACAATGATATTTACGTGGCGGATAGCTGTAACGCCCGCGTGCAGGTCTACGACAGCCAGCGCGTGTATAAAGGCACCCTCGGGGTGACCCAGGTGGAAGGCGCCGACAGCCAGCACTTTGCCTGGCCGCATGGCCTGGCGGTGGATGCGAGCGGGAACGTATATGTAGCTGATCAGAATAATTACCGCGTGCAAAAATGCCGCCTGGTGGGCAGCAGCTATACCTGCGTGCCTTTTGCCGGCGTCCCCGGCGTGAGAGGCGCGGATTTCCGCTACAGCAATGGGCCGGTGGGTATCGCCATTGGGCCGGATGGCCTGATCTACGTGGTGGAACAGTGGCAAAACCGGGTGCAGGTATTCGATCCGAGTGGGGCTTACCGCACCACCCTGGGCGGCGCCTGGGGCGGCGGAACGGGCAACCTGCGTAGCCCGGGGGGCGTGGCGGTAGACAGCAGCAATAACGTGTACGTGACCGACACGAACAATAACCGGCTGGTCAAATATACCCACGGCGTGCCCGGCTGGACCCAGCTTAACGTGAATGGCTGGGGTGAACAGTCGAATGGCCGCGCCAGCGGCTTTGTCGCCTACACCCCGCAGGGTACCACTGAAGAAATGCTCTACACGGTCACCAACCGGGTATCAGACAGCGCTTTTTCACCGCAGGTCTGGCGCATACACGCAGATAAAAGCTGGCAGGCGGTCAGTGCACCCGGCTTTGGCGATTCAAAAAATACCGACCTGGTCAATATGAAAGAATTTGGCGGTGGGTTGTTTGTCAGCACCTGGAATCAGGAAGAGGGCGCCCAAATCTGGTCGTGCACTCAGGACAGCGGGTGCGATGCGCCTGGCGATTGGCAAAGTGAGTCAGTCCGAGGGCTGACGCTCGATAAGAAGAATCCCGGTATCATCGCTATGCAGGAATATAACGGCAAGTTATACGCCGGAACGGATAACTGGTTCCAGGATGCGCCCGACCAGCCCTGGAAATCTGAGGGGGCCGAGTTATGGTCGTTTGATGGCTCTACCTGGACTCCGGAACAGAAATTTAGCTCCAGCGTCACCCACACGGAAACCCTTTTCGGTATCCAGGCAATGACGGTTTTCAACGACGAATTGGTGATCGGCACCGCCAACTGGATGGACGGCGGGGCAGAACTGTGGACTCTGAATACTACGTCGGGTTCGCCGGTTTGGAACCAACGCAAAACCGGTGCGTTCACCACGGCTGATACCAGCATGCTCTCTTCGTTGTATGTCTATGGTCCTGACTTATATGTGGGCACCACTACCCGCAATAGCGTACATGCCATGATCTACCGTTTCGGAAACGATTACACAACCATCGCCGAGACGGTCGTGCCGGATGGTTTCGGCGAGCAGGATAATTACAGCATCCGGGCCATGACCAGCGATGGAGCGAAGATTTACGCGGTGGTCGAAAATGATGTCACCGGGTTGCAAATCTGGCGCAGCAGTACTGGCAACCGCGATGTAACCCCGGGGTCTTCCTGGACCAAATATCTGGCCGATAACGGTTTTGGCAACAGCACCAATAACATGGTCGATCTGGATAGCAGCGTAATATTCTGGAATGGACGAATAATTGTTGGCACCTGGAACGGCGTCAACGGCGGCGGTGTATGGGCCAGCGATCCTATTACGTCCTATACGATTTCAGGTACGATCACACCCACTCCCCCCACAACAATGCCCGACAGCATCGTCGTGACCCTCCAGCCGGGAGGCCTGACGACTACGGTTTCAGAGGGAGGGTTCTCATTTGCCCACCTGGGGGTGGGCAGTTATACCGTCACCCCCGCCAGGGCCGGCTGCACAATCACGCCGACGAACCGGCAGGTAACGATTGCCGGCAGCACCTCTATTCCAGCTTTTAGCGTAAACTGTGCCACAACCACGTTGCTATCGCCGGCGGATGGCACTCAGCTCGATTCGCTCCTGCCGGTGACCCTCAGCTGGTCGCCGGTAAGCGGGGCTACCAAATATACCCTGATACTATCTACCAGCCCTAACTTCTCCAATACACTCAAAAGTGTCAGCCAGGCCGGCGCCAGCTATGCCTTCTCCGGGTTAGCCAACGGGGCTACCTACTTCTGGCGCGTCAAGGTCGCCGCTCCGGTCCCCGGGGCCTGGTCGGTGGGCTGGAAATTCATCGCCCCCATCCCACCGGCGGCGCCGGCTTTGTTAACGCCCAAGAATACGGCGGTGATATCTACGATCCCGTCTACCAACCTGCACCCGGTGTTCACCTGGAAGGCCGCCACAGTCCCCAGCAATGGAAAACCGGTGGAACACTATCACCTGCAGATCGCCAGGCAGAAGACCTTCGACAACCTCGACCTGGATGAATACACCCGGGATGCTTCCCCGACCTACACCCCGCTTTTTGACCTGCTGCCGAACCAGGTTTATTACTGGCGGGTGCGCGCTTTCAATACCTCCGGGGGTTACAGTAAATGGTCGTCGAGCGTGTTCTCCTTCAAAATCCTGCCCGGCGCGGTTGGCCTGGACTGGATCGAGAACCAGGATACGCTGCTGCGGCCCACTTTACACTGGCACGACGATTGGAACGTCGGCAAGTACAATATCCAGATCTGCCAGCGCACCAGCTCTACCTGCTCTTCGTTCATTTCGACGGCGGTGACCGGTTTGTCTTACACGCTCACCAAAAGTCTCTTACCGCACACCCTCTACAATTGGCGTGTGCAGGCGGTCGGGACGGCGGGTGTTGGCCCATGGACCGATTACTCGGCGGACGGAGCGGCCTGGACATCGCCAGCCCCACCGGCCATGCCTACACCGGTCTGGCCGGCTGATAAGGCGATCGTGCCTGATAAAACCCACCCGGACTTTCCGCCTACCCTGGATTGGTCGGATGCGCCCGGGGCAAGTTATTACCTGGTGCAAATTTCGACCGATGCAGGCTTCTTCAACGGGTCAACCACTCCGATCCAGGTCGAAGATATTCCGCTTCCTTCCTACCTGTCTGCAGACGAACTGCTGTACAACCAGGTTTACTACTGGCGGGTAAGCGCCTGCAATCTCAACTACGAATGCAGCCAGTACACAACCACGCGCAAGCTGACCACCAAGCCTGGCGTGCCGGTTTCGGACCTGGTCGAACCGGTTGTCGATGACACCAACGGGTACAGCACCGGCGTGTACAGTTTCACCTGGACGGATGACAACGCCAACCCAGCCACCAAGTACAACGTCCAGATATGCAGTACCTATAACTGTTCCAGTATATATAACAAAGCCACGGTCACCAACAGCCGGGAATACCGCTGGCTGCTGCCCAGCCATAAGAATATGTGGTGGCGGGTGCAGGGTGTGGGCATCACTACCGGCGATTGGATGGATCCTGAACTGGTCGAAACGGTGACCACCCCGGCTGCGCCGGTGCTGGCTTTCCCGATTGCTAACGCAGTCATGACCAGTACGGCGGGAATCCAATATAGCTGGAAAGAAGTCACGGGCGCCGATTACTACAACCTGCAGATATCCTACAACAACAGCACATTTGATGCCCCGGACCTCCTCGATTTAACCGAACTTACTATACTCAATTTTACTGACCCCGTCCTGGCTTACGGTACGGTCTATTGGCGCGTGCGCGCCCGCACGGCCGGTTATTGGGGCCAGTGGTCGGCGGCGCGTAAGCTCCTCATTAAGCCAGTGGTTAACGGTTTTGTAAGAGACCTGGACGAAAATGCCATTCCGGATGCGAACGTCACGATCTCCGGCGGCTTTAGCGCCGCCGCCGACGGTTCCGGAGAATATGTCTTGTCGAACCCCCTGCCTACCGGGGCCAAGACCCTGACGGCCAGCGCCGACAGCTACCTGCCCGCCACGCGCAGTCTCACCCTGGCCAATGGCGGCAACTATCTTCCCACCAATTTCTATCTTGCGCAGGTCAATTCCACCGACAATATCTACCGTTTTGTGCTCAGCTGGGATAACCCGCTGGATTACCGCGACCTGGACCTGCATGCCTGGCTGCCGGCTGCCACACCCGGCCACATCTACTGGCAGAATACGGGCAGGCTCGGCGCCTCTCCGTTTGCCCAGTTAACTACCAACGACATTACCCCGCAAGTGGAGGTGATGGATATCGGACCGCTGCAGCCCGGAAAATACATGATTGGAGTGAACCAATTTAATCCGGACAGCGGGCCCTGGTCAGGCGCTAACGTCAAGGTAGAAGTGTTCCTTGGTTCAGACTTGAAGAAGAGTTGTACCTCGCCCAACGGCAAGGGCTTGTGGTGGTACGTGATGGACGTTACGCTGCCCAGTCCTGGTTCTATCCCGGTCTTTACCTGCAAGTCCTCCATTCGAACCACCCCACCCGCGTTGTCTTACACCGAAAAGACCATCACAGGTACGTTTACCCAAACGAATGGGCATCCGGTGCAAGATGTAACCCTCGACTATGGTGTAGGAGCGCCGGTCATTGTCGGATCTCCGTTCAGCCTGAGTGGGTTAGGCAATGGCCCTTACCATCTCTCACCTTCCAAAGACGATTGGACTTTCATTCAGGACCCGCCAGGTCTCGTGTCTCCAGGGACTGAGGTTCACTTCACTGCCAACCCGCCGGCGGGTAGTATGGTAGGCGGGGAGCCTAACGCCGTGGCAGTTCAGGGCGATTACCTGTATGTAGGCGGCGGAGGTAAGCTGTATATCGTCAACGTCGAGGATAAACTTGCCACGCATGCGATGCAGCCCATCTGGATTGCGGAGGATACCATCATGGATGTGGTTGTGCAGGGCAACTTTGCCTATGTAGCCCAGGGACTCTCGGGTCTCAGCATCCTGGATATTTCCGACCCGACCAATCCGTCTGGCCCATCCATCATCGGTTCTTATAATGAGATTGTCGATAGTGTCTTCGTTTCGGGGTATTATGCATACCTGGGGAATGGATCAAATTTCATCATATTGGATATTCACGATCCTTCCAAACCGAAAGTCGTCCTGAAAGAGGAATGGGAAACCAGCGCGGCCAACCGGGTGCTGGTCAAAGGCAATTATGCCTATGTAGCCGGAGACGATGGGTTGTGGGTCTATAACGTCACCAACCCCTCCAAAGCCAGTTATGTATCGCACTGGGCCGGGGATGACCCTGAGAATCCGGTCGAAAGCTTTGTAGGCATTGCCTGGAATAACAACCATCTTATCCTGACCGGATTGACCTACCTGTATGATCTCAATATCGATGATCCTGCGCATCCGTATCAAGACCGGATCACGGAGAATCCTTTTGCAGAAGATGCTTTCCAAAGCACGGCGGCCGGCAATACGCTTTACGTGTCGGATGGTTCAAGCGGCCTGCTGATCTACGATATCAGTGATTCCGCCAATGACCTGCCGCAGGTGGGCGAGCTGCTTCCCCCTGTAGACGGTTTCTACTCCGGCATAGCCGCCCAGGATATTTACGCTTACGTGATCGACGGAGCGATGGTCCAGTTTGTGAATGCCGCCCGGCGCGGTTCGCCGAACCCGGCGGGCAGTTATACGCCCACACCGTAAATTTTAAGCAATAGGATCAAGGACAGTGCAACTGTCCTTGATCCTATTGCTCGTAGTGATACCAGCGTTTGAGTTTGCGCCAGCCCAGTTTTCCATACAGGCGGATGGCTTCCTGGCTGTAACCGGTTATGTAGGCGTTGGTGACGCCGCGCCCGGCCAGGCGGCGCAAACATTCGTTTACCACGGCGCTGGCCAGGCCCTGCCGCCGGTAGGCGCTGTGCGTGCAAATTTTCTCGATCTCGGCCACCTGGTAGTACGGGTCGATGAAGCCCACACAGCCGGCCAGGTGTTGGCCTTGTTCATCCACCACCGACAGGTCCAGCGACGCGTCGTAGGCAGGCGATTGGCGGGAATACACGTTGCTGGCGATATCCAGCCAGGTCACTTCGGCGGTATGGCTGAAGGCGTTTTTATACAGCGCCGTCTTGGCAGGCGCATCTGGCCGGGCGCACTGGTCAACGATGGTGTAGGGGGGTAAAAGCGCCTGGGAGAGCGTGGCACAGGCGGCCGGATCGTACTGGCGGGTGACGGCGACCTCTCCCACACAGCCGAAGCCCTGCCGGGTAAGCGCCGCCAGGGCAAAATCCTGGTATTCGTGCACCTCGGTCTTCAGAGTTGGATAGCGCCCCTGCCAGTTACGCAGGGTCCATTCCAGAATATCGTCATACAGGTTTTCGTAACCCTGGGCGGTGAAAATGAAGAAAAGGTTGCTCCCATCCTCTGAGAGGACAAACCCCAGCAGCTCACCCAGGTTGTCGATCCACAGTTGAGCGTTTTCAGAGAAAAAGGTCGGGATATATTTCTTCTCGTCATATAAACCGTAGTACCAATCGCCCAGGCGGCTGAAGAGCCAGATGAACCGCTCTTGCTTGTTCAGGTAGTCTTGCTGGAGGAAGCGGTACATTTTTATAAAATCGTGCTGAGAAGCATCAAACGGCCGGCTGTAAATTTTCATGTTGCCCTCTTATGGTCGACTTTATGGTTATTATATATTATCC
>VFSW01005879.1_pt1 | contig 18087 bp, 16 predicted proteins | sample 5358111 | NCBI WGS metagenome assembly VFSW01 (sample SAMN11554181, study PRJNA540505) | mine drainage metagenome | isolation source: sediment from site ElyBrook_90M | place: USA: Ely Copper Mine, Vershire, VT | collected 2017
CGCGGTGAATGCTTCGTGGCGCACCGCCTCTTGTCGAAGTTCGTGCAGAATCTTGTCCGGTTCCTCGTTGGTCACGTGGTCGACGCGATTGTCCTGGCGTCGCGCGAGGGCTCGATCAAGCAGTGACGGTCTCGACGTCACGGACAGCGACACCCCGGGGACCGAAGCAGTCGCTCGTCAGCTATAGATCGCCAGGTTCGTCTCGCCATCGAAGAAGTACAGGCGTGCCGGATCGATGTAAAAGCGCGCCCGTTCGCCCGCGCTGATCCGCGCCCTGGCCTCGGTCCTGGCGACGCCCTCACCTCCCTTGGTGAGTGTTCCCTTGTCGAGTCCCTGCGAATCATCGGTCTCCACTTCGGTCACTCGAACGGCTTGAGCGTCACTCACGAAGTGAACGAGCAACTCCGAGCCCAGTGCCTCCACGAGCTCGACGTCACATTCGAACGAGGCGCCACCCGTTGGGACCTGACCGTGCTCCTCGCTCGCGAGGATCATATCTTCAGGTCGTAGGCCCACTACCACCCGTCCGTTCGCGTATTTGCGCAGCGCCGGCTTCAACGCGTGCACCGCCGCCGGAAGTTCGATGCGTTGCGTGCCGATATTGACGTAGGTGGCGTCCTCTGCGAGCACCCCCTCGAACAGGTTCATGCCCGGCGAACCGAGGAATCCGGCGACGAACAGGTTCCTCGGATGGTCGTAGAGAGCTTGTGGGACGTCGCACTGCTGCAGCACGCCAGCGCTAATGACGGCGACCCTGTCACCCATGGTCATGGCTTCTACCTGATCATGGGTGACGTATTAGGTGGCCACGGCGAGTCGTCGCTGGATACGGGCCACTTCGGCTCTCATCTGAACGCGAAGCTTCGCGTCCAGATTGGAGAGCGGCTCATCCATGAGGAACGCGCTCGGCTCTCGCACGATGGCGCGACCCATGGCCACTCGTTGGCGCTGACCTCCGGAGAGTTGTCCGGGTTTACGGTCCAGACTCTCGGTGAGACCGAGGAGCGCCGCGGCGTCTTCGACCTTCTGACGAATCTCGCTCGGGGGCAATTTCCTCAGCCTCAACGCGAAGCCGATGATCTCCGCAACGGTCATGTGGGGGTAGAGAGCGTAGTTCTGGAACACCATGGCGATGTCACGATCACGTGCCGAGACCTCGTTCATCACGCGATCACCGATGTGAAGGGTTCCCTCGGAGATGTCCTCGAGACCGGCCACCATGCGTAACGCGGTCGTCTTGCCGCAACCGGACGGACCGACGAGGACCTTGAATTCACCGTCGGCAACTTCGAGGCTCAACTGGTGAACGGCCTCGAATCCATTGGGGTAGACCTTGGTGACATCTTCGAGAGTAATCGCGGCCATCTTCGTTCCCCTTTGCGTTGCCCGGGGGTCAACAAAGTTCGGAGCTCAACGAAACTCTAGTTTGTCGCGGGCGTCGTAACTCCGTGTTCTTGGGGTGGTGCGCTCAGCGAGGGTCGCGGGGTCAATGACGTCGACCCTGGCGGGTCATCGGGGGACGGACCAACTCGCGACGGTCATATTCCTGCGCTGCGGACGCCCTCGCCAGAGGGTCCCTCGGTACGGGCGACACATGGTGTGGCCGAACCGATGTCCCTAGTGAAATAGGGTTGATTCGAAGACCGAGGTGTAAGTGAACTCTCCCGATGTCCAAGGCGACCCCAAAGTGCCCCCAACGGAGCCCGATGTTGATTCGGCGAAGGGTGGTTCCTCTCGCCACCACCCGAGAGAAGCGACCGTGAGTCCGTTACGCCCCGACGACTTCAGCCTGCTGTGGTCACTGAGCCAGGAACCCCTGGCCAGTGTCTTTCCACCGATTGCCGACTACGCGTTTCTCTCGGACTGCACCAATAGCTGCCTCGTGGCCCCGACGGGCAATATCGAATGGCTCTGCCTCCCTCGTCCGCACGACCCCAGCATCTTCGGGACAATTCTCGACCGCGCGGCCGGCTCGTTTCGACTGGCGCCCGCCGACAGGGCGGTACCGGCTCACCGCCAATACATCCCGGGAACTATGGTGCTCGCCACGACCTGGCAGACCCGCGGAGGCTGGTTGCTCGTCAATGACTACATGGCAGTCGGACCTTGGCACCACCACGCCGAACGAGCCGACTCCTATCGACGAACGCCCAGTGACTTCGATGCGCGACGAAGTCTCATTCGCACCGCGACCTGTCTGCACGGCACGGTCGACGTCGTACTCAACTGCGAGCCGTCGTTCGACTACGGGCGCGCCGACGCGAACTGGGACTACACGGGTGACGACTACGACCAAGTGGCTACGGGCAACCCTGACCACATTCGTCTGACGCTGTCGGGCGACATGAAGTTTGGCATCGAGGGACGCGCGGTGCGCGCCCGCCGCCGCCTCACCGAAGGTGAGACGTTGTTCGTGGTGTTGAGTTGGGGTGACACCCAGCCTCCGACGACCCGTGTCCAAGTCGACGCGTACCGTGCGGAGACGAATCGGTTCTGGCGGGGCTGGATTGACGGCGGTAACTTTCCCGAACATCGCTGGCGCGAACTCCTTCAGCGCAGTGCGCTCACTCTCAAGGGGCTCACCTACGCCCCCACGGGGGCTCTACTCGCCGCCCCCACGACGTCACTTCCCGAGGAGCCGGGTGGTTCTCGAAATTGGGATTATCGCTACACCTGGATACGCGACGCGGCCTTCACGTTGCGATCACTGCACGCGCTGGGCTTCAACACCGAGGCGGATGACTTCCTGGCGTTTCTGGGTGACGTGCTCGAGCCGAAGGGCGATATCGGTAGCAAGACCGTCCCGGCGAGGGCGAATCTGCAGGTCCTCTACCCGGTCGACGGCGCCACCACGGTGCCCGAGAGCGAGTTGGACCACTTCACGGGGTACGCCGGCAGTCGACCGGTGCGTATCGGGAATGCGGCGTATGACCAGAACCAACTCGACGTCCTCGGGGCGATCGTCGATTGCATTTTCGAGCAGACGCAGTCTCGCGATGCACTGAGCGAGCGCTCGTGGCGCATCGTGGTACAGGCGGTGGAGGCGGCCCTCGCCTCATGGCGCGACGTCGACCGCGGAATCTGGGAGATTCGCGGCGAACCCCAACATTTCACCTTCTCCAAAGTGATGTGCTGGGTGGCCGCTGATCGAGGTGCGCGGCTCGCGGCGATGCGTGGCGAGAAACTCCGAGCCGATCTCTGGTGGAGCGCTGCCCAGGAGATCCACGCCGACATCTGCGCCAATGCGTTGAGCAGCGAGGGCTACTTCGCGCAATCGTACGGTTCGGACGATTTGGATGCCTCACTCCTCCTACTGGGCGCGTTGCATTTCCTACCCCCCGACGACGAACGCATCCGAGCCACCGTGCTGGCGATCGCCAACGAGTTGAGCGACGGTGCCTTCGTGTATCGCTACCACCCGAAGTTGACCGACGACGGTCTTGGCGGCCAGCCCGAGAGCAGTTTCACCGCGTGCTCATTCTGGCTGGTGTCGGCACTCGTTGAGATAGGTGAACTCGATCGGGCGCGAACCCAGTGCGAGAAGCTCGTGGGAGCGGCGAGCGAGCTGGGCCTCTACGGTGAGGAGATCGATCCCACCACGGCGCGCCACTTGGGGAATTTTCCCCAGGCACTCACGCACTTGGCCCTCATCAGCGCGTTGCTCGACGTTATTGCGGCGGAGAAGTTGGCGTCCGACCGGTAGTCGTCGCCGGGTTCGATTGCCGCGGTCGGTAGTGGTGGGGACTGGATGGGCGAGAACCGGTCCGCACCACTCGGTGAGCCGTTAGGCTCTCGCTCGCCAGTCGATCGACTGTGCGTCGGCAACTCCGTCGTCGATACCGTTCGGGCGATGACGAGGACAGCCGAGTTCAGGGCGAAGAGGAAATGATGAGCGACTCCACCATCGCGGGCGGTACCTTCACCCTCCTCAACGGCCCGACCCTGACGAGAATGGGATACGGCGCAATGCAACTGGCCGGACCCCACGTCTTTGGTCCTCCTGCCGACCGAGAGGCGGCGGTGGCGGTACTGCGCGAAGTGGTGAACGCTGGTGTCACTCACATCGATACGAGCGACTACTACGGTCCCCACGTCACCAATCAGATCATCAAAGAGGCCCTGCATCCCTACCCGGACTCGTTGCACCTGGCGACCAAGGTGGGCGCACGTCGCGATGAAAACGGTGGTTGGCCCCACGCGCGCACCCCCGACGAGCTTCGTCAGGGCGTCGTGGACAATCTGGAGAATCTGGGACTCGACGTCTTGGACATCGTCAATCTGCGCGTCGGGGGATTCTCGCAACCCGAGGACGAGTCCATCGAAGAACCCTTCACGGCACTGGCGGCGCTCCAGCAGGAGGGCCTCATTCGGCACCTGGGTCTGAGCACCGTGTCCGCGCAGCAGATCGCTCACGCGCAGTCCATAGCGCCGGTGGTGTGCGTGCAGAACTTCTACAACATCGCGAATCGACAGGATGATGAACTGATCGACTCGCTGGCGGCGCAGGGCGTCGCCTACGTCCCCTATTTCCCCCTAGGAGGGTTCACGCCACTACAGTCCGACGTCCTCGGAGTGGTCGCCACTCGCCACGCCGTGACGCCGATGGCCGTGGCGCTCGCGTGGCTGCTCCAACGTTCGCCCAATATCTTGCTCATTCCGGGCACGTCGTCGTCGCAGCACCTGCGCGAGAACCTTGCTGGCGCCGCCCTGACGTTGTCGCCCGAGGACGTCGCCGAACTTGACGCTATTGGCTCGTAGGTGGCGAGTCGCGGGCCTCGACCGCGCTAGTGCGACGACCGCCCATCCTCCGACGCGGGAGCACGATGCTGCGGGTCGGCCGACTCTAGGAGAAGGCGCCACTCCGCGCGCGCGATGGACGTACGAGCAGCGTCGACGGCGTCGGGGTTGACCGACACCGAGGTGATACCCATGCGGACCAGTCGCTCGGCGAACTCTGGGTGGTTCGAGGGTGCTTGGCCACACAGCGACGACGTGATGCCCGCGGCGCGGCAGCGCGTGATGATGCGTTCGATCGCGTCGAGGACCGCGGCGTCGGACTCGTCGAAGAGTTCGGCACACTTCTGGGAATCGCGATCCACCCCGAGCATCAATTGGGTGAGGTCGTTACTCCCGATCGAGACCCCGGTGATGCCCATGGCGGCGTATTCAGGGATCCGATACGCCACCGAAGGAACTTCTGCCATCACCCAGATGGGCAACTTGCCCGCTACGGGGCTGTCGGCGACAATTGCCAGACACGCCTCAAGTTCCCAGCGGGTCCGCACGAAGGGGATCATCAAGGTGATGTTGGGGGTCTGCTCGAGGACCTTGGCGAGGACGTCGAGTTCCAGTCGGAAGACCTCGGGATCGCGCACGTAGCGATAACAACCGCGATAGCCGATCATCGGGTTCTCCTCAATGGGCTCGAAGCGGTCACCGCCCTCGAGATGGGAGAACTCGTTGGAACGGAAGTCGATACTGCGATAGACCACGGGTCGTGATCCGAAGGCGCGAGTGATCCGCAACAGCGAATCCGACATTGCGTCGATGAACTTGGCCTGTTCGCCTCGTTCGATGAGCAGCTTGGGGTGCACGCCGGCGAGTGCGTCGGTGACCATGAACTCCGCGCGTAACAGGCCCACGCCGTCGACGTCGAGCGCGGCCACCTCCTCGGCGTGTTCGGCGAAGGCCAGATTGACGTAGAGGCGCGTCGCGAGCGGCGTGGTCGCACCAGAACTGGCGATGCCCGGGCCGATCACCGCGCGAGCGGGGGCCCGGTGTACGAGGGCGACGTGCAGCACGTCGCCCTCGTACACGGTGCCCTCGGCACCGTCGACGGTGACGATCTCGCCCGTGCGCAGGACCCTGGTGGCGTTGCGCGCACCCACGACGCAGGGAACGCCCAGTTCGCGCGAGACAATGGCGGCGTGACAGGTGATGCCGCCGCCGTCGGTGATCAGCGCACTCGCGCGTCGCATGGTCGGCACCCAGTCCGGACTGGTCATCTTGGCCACGAGAATCTCCCCCGCGATGAGCTGGTCCCCCTGGTCGGCCGATTCGAGGATGCGGACTGCGCCTGACGCCCGGCCGGCCGAGGCCGCCAGACCCTGCACGAGTGGGTGCGAGCCAGGGCTTGTTTCGTCATTGGCCGCGCTGTCCTGACTGAGTGTGGTGATAGGGCGAGACTGCACGAGGTACTGGTGCCCTTGGGCGATCGCCCACTCCGTGTCCTGGGGAGCGCCGTAGTGGGCCTCGGTGGCCAGGCCCAGTCGGGCGAGTTCGACGGCTTCGTCGTCACTCAGCACGCGTCGGCTGGCCTGGTCAGGACCGAGATCGACGCGCAGGTCCTTGCCGTCGGGTCCGCGAACGAGCTTGAAGTCCTTGGTCCCCACGCGCACGTGCAACAACGTGGGTCCCGACTTGGAGAGGATGTAGGTGTCGGGCTCCACCTCGCCGCTCACCACCACCTCACCTTGTCCGAAGGCGGCATCGATGACCACTTTGCCGGTGTCGCCGGTCGAGGGGTCGGCGGTGAACATCACGCCCGAGCGCTCCGAGGGAATCATCCCCATGACGACCACGCCCATCGAAGGAACGTCCAGGAGTGAACGAGTGACGCGATAGGACATCACCCGGGCCCCGTAGAGCGACGCCCAGCAACCCACCACGCTGGTGAGCAGTTCGTCGTCGCCGAGCACGTTGGTGAAGGTCACGTTCATTCCCGCGAAGGAACTGTCGCCGGCATCTTCGCCAATCCCTGAGGAACGCACCGCAACGCGTGCGTCGCGTCCCAAGTGGTGGTACGCGTCGACAATGGCCGTGCGCAGGTCTTCGGGCAGCGTGACGCCGCGCACCAGGTCCTGGGCCTCCTGCGCCGCTCGCGTCAGGTCAGCGGTGGTGTTGGTATCGACGCTGGCCAACACGGCGGCCAAACGCGTGGCGACATCGGCGTGATCAATGGCGTAGCGGTACGCCTCGGAGGTCACCACGAAACCTGGGGGAACCGGCAATCCGGCCACGGTGAGCTCACCGAGGTTGGCCCCCTTACCGCCCACCAGTGATGCATCGGAGAGACGAATATTCTCGAACCAGCGTACGAATTCCATGGGACCGCTCCGTTCGGACGACCGCGAAGCCGCCCAGTCCCAGCATGCTGGTTGGGGAGGTTCTCACGTAGGGGACAAGGTCACCATCTGGGGGCAATCCCTCATGCGACGTCGTCGAAAGGCGTGGTGACACTGGAGATTCACGAGCTGGAGGTCGCACGCGATCGTGACCGTCGTTGCAGACCCGTTGGCTACTGTGGTTCCTGAGTCCCAGTGAAGTTCGACGGTCGCGAATGGTCGTGACCCGATGAATGGAGGTCACATGAAAACAGGTTTCCCGTCACGACGTCGAATCATGGTGTTGGGTGTCGTGATCTTCTACATCGTCGCCACGCTCGTGGCGCGACGACGCGGGTATTCGGGTCTCGGCGGGCGTACACTGGTGCGCTGTCGCGACGGTCACCTCTTTCGCACCATCTGGGTCCCGGGGGTCTCACTCAAGGCGATTCGACTGGGGTGGTACCGCGTCCAGTACTGTCCGGTCGGACGACACTGGACGGTGGTGAAACCCGTCAAGGACGCTGAGGTGGAGGAAGAAGCCACGTCGCTTCACCTCGTGCCCGACGACGTCGCCATCCTCTGACGACGTTCGGGTAGTTGGTCCCGAGCTCGACACGGTAACTTCCATACGTGACGACGCTCGCTCTGGACATCCACGATCTCGTCAAGGATTTCGGCACCACTCGTGCGGTGGACCACGTGACCTTGGCCCTGCAACCCGGCGAGGTGCTGGGATTCCTCGGTCCCAACGGGGCGGGGAAGTCGACCACGTTGCGCCTGGCCCTGGGGCTCTTGCGCCCCACGTCCGGCGCAATCTCGGTGCTGGGCCATCCTGCGGGGTCCGCCGAGGCGCGGGCCCGAGTGGCGTACGTGCCGGGCGACGTGTCATTGTGGCCGCAGTTGACCGGTGCCGATACCCTGACGCTGCTGGCGTCGTTGCACGGCAGTGGCGACCCGGACTACACCGGTGAACTCGTCGAGCGCTTCGAACTCGACACCCGCAAACGGATGCGGGCGTACTCCAAGGGAAATCGTCAAAAGGTGGCCCTCATCGCCGCGTTCTCGACGCGCGCCGAGGTCCTGTTACTCGACGAACCGACTTCGGGCCTCGATCCCCTCATGGAACGGGTGTTTCGCGAATGCGTCGTCGAGGCGCGAGAACGCGGTCAGGCGATCCTGCTGAGTTCGCACATGCTGAGCGAGGTGGAGCACCTCTGCAGCCGCGTCGCGATGATCCGTTCGGGCAAGCTCTTCACCGTGGCCGACGTCGCAGAACTGCAGTCACGGGTGGGTGTGGAATTCGACGTCACGGGAGACGTGGGCGATCTGAGCGACGTCGCGGGGGTGACGCGCGTCGAGTCCTTGCCCGACGGAGTGCGCGTGACGGTGGCGGGCGCTCCCCACGCGTTCTTCGCGGCGCTGGCATCGAGTCGCGTGACGGCGGTGCACGGCCGCGAGGCATCACTCGAGGAGATCTTTCTCAACTTCTACGACGAGTCCGCATCGCCATGAGTCGTCCCGTCACCACGGTGCGCGCCGCGGTGTGGCGAGAGTTGCGTACCAGCGTTCTCGTCGTCGCGGTCCTGCTGGCCAGCGTCATCGAGGTCGGTCTGCGCTCCTACGTCGCGAGCGGCGGCGCCCTGGGCATGCTCGGTCTCCAACCGCTGGTGCAGAATCCGGCGGTGTCCGCGCTCTACGGCCGAGTGGCCAATCTCGACAACGGCGGCGTCTTCGTCGTGTGGAAGATGGGGGCGTTCCTCCTGCTCGTCGTGGCGGTGTGGGCGGCCCTCAACGCGACTCGCCTGACGCGCGCCCACGAGGACGACGGCTCGTGGGACGTCATGGTGATCGGCCGTCTTAGTCGTGACGCGGTCCTGCGCACCACGACCCAAGTCCTCCTCGAGTCCGGTGCGGTGGTGGGTGTGGCGACGTGGCTCGTGATGCTGGCGGGTGGTCAGAGTTCATCGGGCTCGGCATATTTCGGATTGGGCGTCGTGGCCGCATCGTGGTCGGGTGCGAGTGTGGGTCTGCTCGCCGCACAGGTCGCCGCGCCGCGCCGCGCGGCGAGTCAGGCGAGTCTCGTGATCATCGTGGTCGCGTTCTTCGTGCGGGTCGTGGCGGACGCGAGTACCTCGACACTGTGGTTGCGTGATCTCACGTTCTTCGGTTGGATCGAGAAGGTCGGAGCCTTCCAGCGCGCTGACGCGCTGGCGCTGGTGCCGGCGCTGGGCGGCCCACTCGTTGTCTGCGTGGCTCTATGGTGGTTGCAGGACCGTCGTGACGCGGGGGGAGCGCTGTGGACGCACGCGGATTCGGCATCGCCGAAATCCTTCTTGCTGGGCTCATCGTGGACCTTCGCCTGGCGGGAACGTTCGAGTGTCTGGCGCTGGTGGACTCTGGCCCTGGCGGTCTTCGGGGCCATTTTGGGGTACCTCACTCACGCGCTGGTGTCCTTGGCCCAGACGGACCCGAGTTACGTGGCCCTCCTTGATCGTTGGGGGCTGGGACAAATGGTCTCGGGTGTGGGTTTCGTCGCGATCTCGGCGGTCCTGATGTCGGTGGCGTTCACCTTCTTGGTGGTGTCGTGGATCGCGACGGCGGCGAGTGACGAGGTTAAGGGTCGTCTCGACGTGGCGCTGGCGACGGGTCCGCGCCGCGCCGCCTGGTTGGCCAGCGTGGCCGCGACGGGGCTGCTCGCGGTGGCGATCGCCGCTTCGGCCACGATCCTGGCGATGTGGTGGGGCGTGCGACTCAGCGGTACGTCGATGTCGCTGCGTACCGTGGCCGAAGCGGTGGGCGCGTCACTGGGCCTGACCCCGTTCATGGTGGGCGGCTCGTTGTGGCTGGTGGCGCGACTACCCCGATTGGCCTTCGCCGTAGGTTCGATCTTCATCCTGGTCGAGTACATCGTCCAGGCGTTGGGTCCCACGCTCAAGTGGCCCGCGTTGGTCATGGAGAGTGATCCGTTCCACTACTTGCGCGCGGTCCCGGTGCAGCCCTTCAACCTCGGTGAATTGGCGTGGGTGAGCCTCGTGGGCGCGGGCATCGGGGCCCTGGGCATGTGGCGTTACGTCCGCCGCGACGTGACGGTGTGAGCTATTTCGGGGGCAGTCGTACGCCGGCGTCGAGACGGACGCATTCAGCGTTCATGTAACTGTTGGTGAGTAACTCCATTGCCAGGGACGCGTATTCGCCGGCGAGTCCGAGGCGCTTGGGAAAGAGGACGCCGGTGGCCAATCGCGCCTTGAAGTCCTCGGATTCCGGGGCGAAACCGTAGATCGGGGTGTCGATGAGGCCGGGCAGGATGCAATTGGCGCGCACGCCGACCGCGCTGAGGTCACGAGCCAGGGGCAGGGTGAGCCCGACGATGCCACCCTTGGACGAGGAGTAGGCGACCTGGCCGATCTGACCGTCCTGGGCGGCGACCGACGCGGTGTTGACGATGGCGCCCCGACAGCCGTCCTCGTCGGGGACGTTATGGCTCATGGCGGTCGCCCCCAGGCGACAGACGTTGAAGGTGCCGATCAGGTTGACCTCGATGATCTGGCGGTAGACGTCGAGGTCGTGGGCTGAGGAGTACTCCCCGTCCTTGCCAACGGTGCGCTGCGCCCAGGCGATGCCGGCGCAATTGACGACACTCCACAGGGGCGCCAGCGCCGTGGCGGCGCCAATAGCCGCGATGACCTGGTCGGTGTTGGTGACGTCGCACGACGCGAAGACCCCGTTGACCGATTCGGCCACGGACTGGCCACGCTCGGCGTTGAGGTCGAGCACGACCACGCGAGCGCCGCGCGCCGCGAGCGCGCGCACCGTCGCCTCGCCCAGGCCCGAAGCCCCGCCGGTAACGAGAGCGGAGGTGTTTTCTAGTTCCATGGCACTCCTTTGTCGGGACCCAACACTTCGAGTCAAGCAGAGTTTGACCGCTCGCCGCATCGCCGCGGCTGGTGGTGGCCTAGCGTGGTGTGGTGCCCTCGGTCTACGAACTTGAATCTGCCGATTTGGCGGCGCACCTGGTGGACCAGCCGCGTTACCGGGTGGAGCAGGTGTGGCACGGGGTCTGGGACGAGGGCTTGGCCTTCGCCGATATCACCACCGTGCCCAAGGTGCTGCGTCAGCGCCTGGCGCAGGAGTTCCCGTCGGCTCTCGAGGTGGCTAACGAGGTCGCCAGCGATCTGGGTGCGACGCGCAAATGGGTCTTTCGCCTCCACGACGGCGCAACGATTGAGACCGTCCTGATGAATTACGCCGACCGCGTCACGGTGTGCGTGTCATCCCAGGCGGGCTGCGCCATGGGGTGCACGTTCTGTGCCACCGGTCAAGCGGGATTCACACGTCAACTCAGCATCGGTGAGGTCGTCGAGCAGGTGATGTTCGCCGCGCGCGCTGCCGCCCCCCGGCGTCTCTCGAACGTCGTCTTCATGGGAATGGGTGAACCGCTCGCTAACTATCCAGTCACCGTCGGCGCGGTGAAGCGCCTACACGAGTATCGTGCGATGTCGGCACGGCACCTCACGGTCTCCACCGTGGGCGTGGCGCCCGCGATCGAGCGTCTGGCCAACGAGGGACTGCCACTGACCCTGGCGGTGAGCCTGCACGCGGCGAACAACGACACGCGCAACGAGCTCGTCCCCCTCAATCGTCGTTACCCCCTCGAACGTCTCTACGAGGCGTGTGAGAAGTGGCAGGTGACGACGTCGCGCCGACTCAGTTTCGAGTGGGCGCTCATCGACGGGGTGAATGACACCGATCGAGCGTTGCGCGAGCTCGCCGACTACGCCGGCGGTCTACACGCCCACGTCAATCTGATACCTCTCAATCCCACACCCGGGTATCTGGTGCGAGGCTCTCGTTCGGAGCGCGTGCACGAATTTCGCCTCGGCCTCGAGGAACTCGGCATTAACGCGACGGTGCGCAACACTCGCGGACGCTCGATCGACGCGGCGTGCGGGCAACTCGCGGCGGTGACCAATGGTCATAAGACCCGGGTCACGATGCGTGCGCGTTAGACGGTCTCGCTCCAGAAACTGCGTCGACGCCAGGCCAGCAGCGCCACCCCCACGATGCAGGCGAGACCGCCCGAAACGATGGAGAACTCTGTCGATGTGACACCCGCGACGACACCGGATTCGGCGTCGCCCAGCCGCGGACCACCCGTCACTACGGCCATCTGGATTGACGAGATCCGACTGCGGAACTCGTCGGTGATGGCCAGTTGCAGGATCGTCGAACGTAGTACCGCCGAGACCATGTCCATCGCTCCCGCGATCGCCAAGACAATGACGCCGAACCACAGGAGGTGCACGACGCCGAAGGCCGCCATCGACGCTCCCCACACCACGATGACGAGCAGGACCGTCCGGCCTCGACGGGTGACCCGATTGATCCAGCCGGCGAAGGTGGCGAGGACCAGGGCACCGATGCCCGGCGCGGCGTAGAGCAGTCCGAGGGTCCGCGTACCGCCGTGGTAGACGGTGAAGGCCATCGCGGGGAAGAGCGCACGCGGAAGCCCAAAGACGTTGGCGTTGAGATCGGCGAGGTACACCGCCTGGGCGACCGCGTGACGACGGACGTAGCCGAAACCCTCGTAGATCGCGTGCACGAGGGCGCGAGCATTGTTCGTGTGCGGCGAGGGGAGCGGGTCCATCAACATCGTCGCACCGGCCAAGACAACGAAGGTCAGGGCATCGACGAGGTAGCACGAGGACAGACTCACCGAGGCCAGCAAGACCCCGGCCAGCGAAGGACCCGCGACTATCGAGATGTTGACCACGATCTGGTAGAGCGAATAGGCGCTCACCAACTGGTCCTCGCGCAACATCGTGGGCATCGCCGCCTGGCGGATGGGACCCGAGAAACCACTCGTCGCGGCCGCGAGGGCGGCCAACGCGAGGAGCACCGCGAGGTCGCGGTGCGCGAGGGCGGCGTTGAGGGCGAGGGCGCCACTGGCCGCGGCGGCGAGAATCGATCCGAGTACCAGCAGGGTGCGTCGGTCGTAGCGATCGCCGTAGGCGCCACCCCAGAGCGAACCGGCGATGAGGAGGGGCAATTGCACGAGGCTGGCGAGTCCCACCCATAGGCTCGAATGGGTCTGACTGTAGACCTGAAAGGGCACGGCGACCATGGTGACGTTACTGCCAAGTAGTGAGAACAATTGGCCAATGACGAGTAGACGGAAGTTGCGGCTGTGTCGTAACGGACTCCAGTCCACGAGGAGCCGAGGCATTATCTCACTCTACGAGAGTAGGGTATTTTGAGGCGGGACTCGAAGGAGCGTTGATGATCGACGAGGAACTAGTCCAGTTATTGACCCCCGAAGGTGAACTGGTCGAACACCCCGATTACGCGTGCAGCCTTTCGGGAGAACAGATCTTCTCCATGTACCGCGACATGGTCATTGTTCGTCGTCTCTGTAACGAATCGACGTCCTTGCAGCGTCAGGGACAACTCGCCCTGTGGGCACCGGTCGAGGGTCAAGAGGGCGCGCAGATTGGTGCCGGCCGCGCGTTGGCGCCGATGGATTTCACGTTTCCCTCGTATCGCGAGCACGGAATCGCCTGGTGTCGAGGCGTGCCCCCCGAGCAGGTGCTGCGCCTCTTTCGTGCCGTGAGCACGGGGGGCTGGGACCCCCAGAAGTACCGCCACCACGTCCCCACCATCGTGCTGGGCAATCAGGTGCTCAACGCGGTCGGATACGCCATGGGCGTCCAGCGCGACGGCGCCGACGAGGCCGTCCTGACGTTCTTCGGTGACGGGGCTTCGAGTCAGGGTGACGTCCTGGAGGCCTTCGTGTGGGCATCGTCCTTCAATGCGCCGGTGGTCTTCTTCTGCCAGAACAACCAGTTCGGAATCTCGACACCATCCTCCACTCAGTCCAAGGTGCCGCTCTTTCGCCGGGCGCGCGGCTTCGGGTTCCCCGGCGTACGCGTCGACGGTAACGACTTGCTCGCGTGCTACGAGGTCACCAAGGCGGCTCTGGAGAACGCGCGCGCGGGCGGGGGACCCACGATGATCGAGGCGTACACCTACCGCATGGGTGCGCACACGACGTCCGACGATCCCACTCGCTATCGCGTCGACGCCGAGGTCGAGGTGTGGAAGCACCGCGACCCCATTGAGCGCGCCAAGGCGCTGCTGGTGCGCGAGTATCAGGTGAAGCCGGCCGCCTTCTCGGCGGTGGGGGAGGAAGCCGAGGCCTTCGCGCTCAAACTTCGCGACGACGTCCTCGCGATGGGTCGGCCCGACCCCTTGTCGATGTTCGACAATGCCTATAGCGAGCCGCACCCGATGATCGATGAGGGCCGTCGCGAGATGGCGGCACTACTGGCGGACGGGGGCGACTGATGACGACGACGACGATGACCATGGCCAGGGCGCTCAACGCGGGACTTCGCCGCGCCATGGAGAGGGACCCCAAGGTCCTCTTGATGGGCGAGGACATCGGCAAGCTCGGGGGCGTCTTTCGCATCACCGACGGTCTCCAGAAGGATTTCGGCCAGGACCGCGTCGTCGATACGCCCCTCGCCGAGTCCGCGATCGTGGGCACGGCGGTGGGACTGGCCATCCGTGGATATCGCTGCGTGTGCGAGATGCAGTTCGACGGCTTCGTCTTCCCGGCCTTCGATCAGATCGTCAGCCAGGTCGCCAAGTTGCACAAGCGCTCCGATGGCGTCTACAACATGGCGCTGGTGATTCGCTTGCCGTTCCAGGGCGGCATCGGCGCCATCGAGCACCACTCCGAGAGCCCCGAAGCCCTCTTCGCCCACACGCCGGGACTACGCGTAGTGTCGTGTTCTACGCCCAACGACGCCTACTGGATGATTCAACAGGCCATCGAGAGCAACGACCCCATCATCTTTTGTGAGCCCAAGAGCCGTTACTGGGAGAAGGGTGAAGTCGACCTCGACAATCCCCCGCACGGTCTCTACGATGCGGTCGTGCGTCGCGAGGGAACTGACGTGACGGTCGTGGGGTACGGCTCGAACGTCAAGACGATGTTGCGTGCCGCCGACGCTGCCGCGCTCGAGGGGACGTCGCTCGAAGTGATCGACGTGCGCGGCATCGCGCCCATCGACTTTCCGACCCTGCAGGCGTCGCTCGAGAAGACGGGACGCCTGGTCGTGGTCCAGGAGGCGCCGCGCACGGCGTCGGTCGCCTCGGAGATCGTCGCGGAGCTAACGGAACGCTGTTTCTACTCGCTGCGCGCGCCGGGGGTGCGCGTGACGGGATACCACGTGCCCTACCCGCCGGCGCGCATCGAGGAGGAGTATCGCCCCAGCGTCGACCGCGTGCTCGACGCGGTGGACCGAGTGATGGGATACGAGAGTTGAGTGAGGAAGTTTTTCTCGTGCCCGACGTGGGCGAAGGCCTCATCGAGGCCGAGATCGTCGCGTGGAAGGTGAAGGTCGGCGACGTGGTGGTCTTGAACCAACCTCTCGTCGACGTGGAGACCGCTAAGGCGGTCGTGGAACTTCCGAGCCCCTTCGCCGGGACCGTCGTCACCCTGCACGGTGAGGTGGGCGACACCATGGAGGTGAACACGCCGCTCGTGACCTTCGACGTCGGGGGTACCAGCACCCCGCGCTCGACGGAAGATCAGGTCGCGCCCGTCGAGCAGCGCCGCGAGCCGGTGTTGATCGGTTACGGCGTGGCCAACGAGGATGGCGTTCCCGCGCGACGTTCGCGGCGACGCGACGTTCGCGCCGACGCACCAGTGAGCGCCGAGCCGGCGAGTACCGTGGTGCGCACGACTCCGCCGGTGCGCCTCCTCGCTAAGCAGTGGGGCGTGGACCTCACGACGGTGAGTGCCACGGGCCGAGATGGCGTGATCACTCGTCACGACGTGGAGCGGGCTCGTCACGGTGCCGCGAATCTCGCGGGCGCGACGGCGTACGCCGCCACGACGAACCCCCCGACACCCTCGAGCACTTCACGATTCGTCGGTCGCGAGATCGCCGCGTGGTCGACTGGTGCGCGCGAGGAGCGCATACCCGTCAAGGGAGTTCTCAAGGCGATGGCCGACGCGATGCTCCAGAGCACGACCCAACAGCCCCAGGCGGTGGTGTGGGTGCGCGTCGACGTCACGAAGACCACGGAATTGGTGAGTTCACTCAAGAACCACCCGCGTTTCGCGGGCGTGCGCCTCTCACCCCTGAGCATCATCGCGCTGGCGGTGTGTGATGCGGCACGGCAGTATCCGGGCGTCAACTCGAGTTTTGACGCGTCGACCAACGAGGTCATCGTTCGTCGCTACGTCAACTTGGGGATCGCCGCCGACACGTCGCGTGGTCTGATCGTGCCCAACGTCAAGGACGCCGACCGACTCGACCTCACGGGTATGGCCACGGCTTTGGCCGACCTGGTGACGACCGCTCGAGAGGGCACGACCACACCCGCCGACATGCTGGGCACGACGTTCACCATCACCAACGTCGGTCCCTTCAAGGTGGACGCCGCGATGGCGATCCTGCCGCCCGGGACCGGGGCGATCCTCTGCGTCGGCCAGATCGCCCCTGCCCCGTGGGTGCTCGACGGCGTACTGTGCGTACGAGACGTCGTCGAACTTTCCATGACCTTCGATCACCGCCAAATCGACGGCGCCCTCGCGTCGCGGGTACTTGCGCATATCGCGCAGTTCCTCGAGGACCCCGCGACGGCGCTGCTGGCGGGCTAGCTAGGCGAGCGCGGCGAGCGCGGCGAGCGCACGGTCGGCGTGGACCTGCATCGCGAGTTCGCTCGAGACTTTCTCGATGATTCGCCGATCGGTGCCGATGACGAAAGTGGTACGTCGCACCCGCAGGACGTCCGCGCCTCGCTTGACACCGAACAGCGCGGCCACCCGGCCACCATCGTCGACGAGGAGCGGGTAATCGAGGGCGTTGGCACTAGCGAACTTCGCTTGACGTTGCGGGTCGTCCATGGAGATTCCGACGCGCTGCGCACCCGCCGCTGCGAACTCACGCGCCAGATCGCGGAAGTGGCACGACTCCTTGGTGCACCCGCGCGACATTGCGGCGGGGTAGAAGAAGAGGACGACGGGCCCCGCGACGAGGGCGTCGCTGAGCGTGAACGTCCGCCCGAGGTGGTCGCGGAGCGTGAAGTCGGGGGCCAAGTCTCCAGTGTGCACGCACTCCAACCTAAGCGTTCGCCTCCGCGGTCACTTCAGGCGTCGAGACGAAAGCCCACCCCGCGGATGGTGACGAGGTGACGAGGCAGGGCGGGGTCGATCTCGATCTTCTGGCGCAGCCGCTTGACGTGGGTGTCGAGGGTGCGGGTGTCCGAGAGTTGCATTCCCCACCAGAGCGTGTCGAGACAGACCTCGCGAGTGACCACCTGGCCGAGGTGCGATGCGAAGAGGGCGAGGAGGTCGAATTCCTTGCGGCTGAGCTCGATGTCGACACCGTTGCGCGTGACCGAGCGCCGAACGAAGTCCATCTTGAGATCGCCGAAGATAATGAAGTCGTCGTCGCTGATGGACGCGGGGCGGCGCAGGATGGCGCGCATTCGCGCCACGAGCTCGCGCAATCGGTAGGGCTTCGTGACGTAATCGGCGGCGCCAATCTCCAGGCCGAGAACGACGTCGACCTCGCTGGTTCGCGCCGTCACCATGATGACCGGGATCCGGCTGGAGTGGAACACCTCGCGACAGAAGTCCACGCCCGAACCGTCGGGCAACATGAGATCGAGCAGGATGATGTCCGGTGTGGACCGCGCGAGGATGGCGCGCGCATCGGCCAGAGTCTTGGCCCCCACCACGATGAAGCCTTCGCTGGCCAGGCCGACCGCCAGGGCGTCTTGGTAACTGTCCTCGTCTTCGACGACGAGGACCGACTGGCGCCCGTCCGCGTCCACCATCGCGCTCACCGGGCAGCCTTGAGAAGGTTGGCACAACCCCGCACTCGACCAGGGAGAGGAGTCAGTGCGAGGCGCGCCATGTCCCAACCATAAGTAGAGCGGGTTACCTCAGAGTGAAGTTGTGGCTACG
>VFSW01005880.1_pt1 | contig 18087 bp, 10 predicted proteins | sample 5358111 | NCBI WGS metagenome assembly VFSW01 (sample SAMN11554181, study PRJNA540505) | mine drainage metagenome | isolation source: sediment from site ElyBrook_90M | place: USA: Ely Copper Mine, Vershire, VT | collected 2017
CCCTATTGCACCTACTGTTTTGCAGCGGCCAGCTTGCTCTCTCCAAAACAGGTTTCCGGCAAGAGATTCTCATTCCACTGAAAACAGCGAGGAACCTGTTGCCAGACGAAAAGGATGGAATTTTGCGGGTTTGCCATTTAACTTTCCCCCGTTAATGGACGCTGCACATATCAGAAATTTTAGCATCATTGCCCATATTGATCATGGGAAAACGACTCTTTCCGACCGCCTGCTGCACCGCACCGGGACGGTGGCCACGCGTGAAATGGAGGCGCAACTGCTTGATTCAATGGACCTTGAGCGGGAGCGCGGCATCACCATCAAGGCGCACCCGGTCACGATGCTTTACACGGCCAAGAACGGCGAGACTTACGAATTGAATTTGATCGATACGCCCGGCCATGTCGATTTCTCCTACGAAGTCTCCCGAAGCCTTTCCGCCTGCGAAGGCGCTTTGCTGATCATCGACGCGGCCCAGGGCGTCGAGGCGCAAACGGTGGCGAATGTTCATTTGGCGACCAAAGCGAACCTGCTGATCATTCCGGTCATTAACAAAATTGACCTCCCGCACGCCAACATCCCCGCGACGAAGGCGCAAATGGAGGACATCCTGGCCATCCCAGCCGAAAACGCCATTCTGGCCAGCGCGAAGGAGGGCATCGGAATTGAGGATATTCTCGAAGCTATTGTGGCGCGCGTCCCGCCGCCCAAACCGACCGGCGCGCCGAGTGTTCAGGCGTTGGGATTTGATTCTTATTTTGACATGTACAAGGGCGTCGTCACGCATGTGCGCGTTTTTAACGGAGAATTGCGGGCGGGCATGCACGTCCAGTTGCTGCACTCCGGCAAGCAAGTTGAGGTGAAGGAGGTCGGCAGTTTTAATCCCAAGCCTTACGTCCGCGAGAAACTGGAAGTCGGCGAAACCGGCTACATGACGGCCAACATCAAAAGCCCCAAGGACGTCAAAATGGGCGACACCATCACCGACGCGCGCAACCCGTCGCCGGTGCTGCCGGGTTTCAAGGAAATCCATCCAATGGTGTTCAGCGGCCTGTATCCGATCAACACGGCTGATTACGAGCATCTCAAGGCAAACCTGGGCAAACTTCAGTTGAACGATTCAGCGTTCGTGTATCAGGCGGAAAGCTCCGTCGCGCTGGGTTTCGGATTCCGCTGCGGTTTTTTGGGGTTGCTGCACCTGGAAATTGTGCAGGAGCGCCTCCGCCGCGAATACAACATGGACATCATCGCGACCTATCCGAGCGTGGTGTATAAAGTCGTGATGACAGATGGCACGGTAAAGGAAGTCGATAATCCGGCCTTCATGCCGGAAGTCAATTATATCGAGCGCATTGAGGAGCCGATGGTGTTCGCGTTCGTGATTTGTCCGAACGAAAATATTGGCGACATCATGGCGCTGCTGGCCGAGAAACGCGGCGAGGCAGACCACACCGAAACGCTGGATCCGCGCCGCGTCATGCTGACCAGCACGCTGCCGTTGTCGGAAATTCTTATTGACTTCCACGACCGCATCAAGAGCATCACGCGCGGATTCGGCTCGATGGATTATGAGCACGCGGGTTACCAGGTTTCGGACATGGTCAAGCTGGACATGCTGGTGAACAACGAATCCGTGGACGCATTTTCGTGCATCGTGCATCGGAGCAAGGCGGAGAGCAGGGGACGAGCACTGGCGGCCAAGCTCAAGGAAGTCATTCCCACTCAGCAATTCCAAGTCGCCATTCAGGCCGCCATCGGCGGCAAGATTGTCGCCCGCGAAACGGTCAGCGCGATGCGAAAAGACGTGACAGCCAAGTGTTATGGCGGCGATATTTCGCGCAAGCGCAAATTGCTCGAGAAACAAAAAGAAGGCAAAAAACGGATGAAATCATTCGGTTCGGTCAACATTCCGCAGGAAGCATTCATCGAAGTGCTGAAGGCATAGGGCGCTCGCCAAAAATCATGGACACTGCTGCTGATCAAAAGGTAGGAACGCCTCGCCGAGGCGTTCGGTTGCGTGGGATTCATTTCACGGCTTGCGCATGTATCATGCCTCACTCTGGACGCCTCGGCGAGGCGTCCCTACCTACGAATAAATGATTACTCCGCGTTGGTTTTTCTCCAGCACCCTCCGGCACGCCGGCGATCTCCGCAAGCACGTCCAGAAATTGCTTGATGCCCAGCGCGATCTTCTGGGGCCGCAAGCGATAGCGGGCGTCGAGACGGCTCTCAAGGCCACCGACGACGCGATCAAATCCGGCGCCAACGACGCCGCGTTGCGCGCGCAAATGGAATCGCTGGAGGAAGCCGCCAATAAGTGGATCAAGCCGTATCCCAACGCCGATTGGCGCGATAACGTCGAGGTCTGCCTGGTGGCCATTGTGGTGGCGATGGGCATTCGGACGTTTTTCCTGCAACCGTTCAAAATTCCCACCGGGTCGATGCAGCCGACGCTATACGGCGTCGTCACCGAAGATTTGCGCGGAGATCGCAATTTCAAAATGCCAGGTTTTCTCGAACAGCAATTTGAGAAAATCGTTCACGGCACGATTTATCACGAGATCATAGCTCCTGAAGACGGTGAAATTGTAGGGCTTGGGCACATGCAAAGCGAGCTTCATGCGCTCAACAAACAGGATCTGACGGTGCGCTACTCGAGTGGACGCCAACAAACGTTTACCATTTGGGGCGGTCCGGATGATCCCGCGAATATGATCAAGGCCGGGCTGCTGCTGCCATACCCGCCGTACTCGGTGGCGGCATCGCCATTTAAGAAAGGCCAGCCGATTATCCGCTTCAAAGAAACGACCGGCGACCATTTGTTTGTTGACAGGATGACCTATAATTTCCGGCATCCGCGCCGCGGCGATATTATCGTTTTCAAGACCCAGGGCATTTCAGGAATTCGCGACCAGGATCAATTCTACATTAAGCGCTTGATTGGGCTTCCGGACGAAACTGTCAGCATCGGCGAAGACCGGCACATTCGAATCAATGGACAGCGTCTGGACGCCTCGACCCCGCACCTTGCCAACGTTTACGGGTTTGATCCAAACGGACAGCCGCGCGAAAGCGTCTGGAGCGGGCACACATTGGCCGGGAATTATTTAAGTTCGCCGCAGGATTCATTCAAAATCGACCCCGGCCATTTCATGGCCTTCGGCGACAACACGGTCAACAGCGCCGACTCGCGTTATTGGGGCGAATTGCCGGAAGACAACGTCATAGGAAAGTCGTTTTTCGTCTATTGGCCCATCGGCCCAAGATTCGGCTGGGGACAGGAATGATTTGGGGCGAGGCTCCAGGCGTTCCGTTTTCAATGCGAAGGCTCAGCGGGAGGCTCGGCCCTGCCGACGACCATTATTCGAACCCGCTGCCCGTGTCGGCTACATAGCTCATTACGGCCAGACGAAAGTTCCCACCGCGCCACTGTTGAGCGCGGCTTGCGCCAGATGCCCGTTGTATCGGATGTTAAATGCAGCCGCCGCCGCAGTGTCGTTAAGAACGATCAGAACCTTGTGCCCGTCCGGACTCTTGAAGGCGACGTTTGGCAGCGCTGTCAAATAGTTGGAGGCGATGCGCGCCGAGCCGGGGCGGACAAATTTCGCGGCGTGAGCCATCACGAAATAAGCGGCGTTCCGCTGCACGTTGTTTCCGTCAATTGTCACCGCGCCCTGGCACTGATCGCAGCCGCCGCGATCGGTGTGCGGCTCGTATCTTGAGTTGGAGGCCAGATTCCATTCCAGCGCGTTCCGGCTCCAGTTCCGTGTCGCGCCAATGGTCAAATCCCGGATGTGATCGTCGAGGCTGCGCTTGGGATCGGAATGAGCGCCCATCCATTGTTCCGGGAAATAAAGCGCTTTGCCGGGATGCGCCTGGCGCACTGCGGAGAGCGCGTTGATTTTCCCGGCATACAAATGAAAAGCCGAGCCGTCGACAAACTTCTTCACGGCGGGATCGCTCAAAATGGAAATGGGATACTCGGGATGATCGCAATTGTGATCGTAGAGTATAATTTTTGTCTTAATTCCCGCCGTGTGAAAAGACGGGCCGAGATAGCCTTTGATAAAATCCGCCTGCTGCTGCGCGGCCATATACATGCTTGGGTTGTTGCCGGCGTTGAGCGGTTCGTTTTGGACGGTGATCGCGTCAATCCTGATGCCTTCCGCCTTCATGGCCTCGATGTACTTGACAAAATATTTGGCGTATGCGCCGAAGAACTCCCGCTTGAGACTTCCGCCGCGTGTGTCGCCATTGTCCTTCATCCACGCCGGGGCCGACCACGGCGAACCGAGAATCTTGAGATTTGGCGCTATCGCCAGAATCTCTTTCAAGACCGGGATGACGGCCGATTGGTCCGGCGCGACGCTGAATTTTGAGAGGCTGGGATCGGTTTCGCCGGCGGGGAGATCGTCGTAGGAAAACGGTCTGGCGTCCAAATCCGAGGATCCAATGCTGACGCGAAGATAGCTGATGCCAATGTTCGTGCCGTCGTTGGCGAACAACTCCGTCAACAACGCCGCCCGCAATGCCGGTTCCATCTTCATCAGGTGCAGAGCGCTGCCGCCGGTCAGGCAGCAGCCAAAGCCGTCGATGGTTTGAAAGGATTCCGATTCATCGACGGTGATGGTGGGGTTATTGTTGACAGAGCCGTCGAAGGAAACCGCGCCGGATTGCTGCTGGAAGCAGGCGCCGTGATCGATATCCGTGAGCCAGAGGCGGCCCTGCGCGAAACAATTCGCCGACGCAAAAACAACGAGGAGCGTGAGAACGTTCGGGGCGCAACGGCAATGGCTCATGCCGCGAATCCTACGAGCGGGCCGGAAAAAACGCATTCCAAATAATCGGGGGAATTGCCGTTATCGGGCATCCCTCCAAAGAGGGATGAATGATCTTGCCGCGCGAATTTACAATAGCAGGCAAGTAAGACTATGAGTACAACACAACCGGGTGGCATCGTGTCCTTTGCCGTCCAGCTTAGAATTAGCCTGGCCGCTCGTTTGCTGGCAGGATGCTTCGTCCTTTCCGTCCCCCTTTGGACGCAAGCCCGGGGCAGTTCAGGCGACGTCGAAAAAACGGTGGCGGCGTTGCTGTCGCAAATGAGTCTCGATGAAAAAGTCGGGCAGATGACCCAGACGGATTCCGAGGCGCTGACCAATAACAAGGCGGACATCGAAAAGTATTTTCTCGGATCAGTTCTGAGCGGCGGCGGCCATGCGCCACACGAGAATTCGCCCAAGGCCTGGCTGCAATCGTGCGAAGAATTTCGTTCCTTCGCGCTGCAGACCCGTTTAAAAATTCCAATCCTTTACGGCATCGACGCTGTCCACGGACACAACAACGTCGATGGCGCGGTGATTTTCCCTCACAATATTGGACTCGGCGCAACGCGCGATCCGGCGCTGGTGGAGAAGGCGGCCAGGGTGGTCGCGGCGGAAGTGGAGGGCACCGGAATTCAATGGGCCTTTGCGCCGTGCGTGGCGATCGCTCAAAACGAACGCTGGGGCCGCACTTACGAAAGCTTTGGCGAATCACCTGCGCTGGTTTCGGAAATGGGCGCGGCTGTCATTCGCGGTTTCCAAGGCAATCATCTTTCCGCCTCCAGCCCGGTTCTCGCCTGCGCCAAGCACTTTCTGGCGGACGGCGGCACGGCGGATGGCGTTGACCAGGGCAACGCGATTTGCGACGAAGCGACTTTGCGCGGTGTGTTCCTTAAGCCCTACGAAGAAGCGGTGCGCGACGGCGTGGGTTCGATCATGGTTTCTTACAGCAGTTGGAATGGCACAAAGATGCACGCCAACAAGGAATTGTTGACAGGCGTGCTCAAGGGCGAGCTTGGCTTCAAGGGATTTTTAATTTCGGATTGGGCCGCCATCGACCAAATTTCGCCAGACTTCAAGACGGATACCGCTTCCTCGATCAACGCCGGCTTGGACATGGTGATGGTGCCTCACGGGCCGGGAGAGGGAAATAATTACATCGATTTCATCAACAATTTGAAATCGCTGGTGGACGAGGGGAAGGTGCCGATGTCGCGAATCGACGACGCGGTGACGCGGATTTTGCGGGTGAAATGTCAAATGGGATTATTCGACCGCGACGAAACCGACCCCGCTTTGACCGCGGCGATCGGGTCGGCTGAACACCGGAAGGTTGCGCGGCAGTGCGTCCGCGAATCTCTGGTTCTGCTGAAAAACTCGGAGCATGCATTGCCGCTCGCCAAGAGTGTCAAACACATCCATGTCATGGGTGCGGCAGCGGATGACATTGGCACGCAATGCGGCGGTTGGACCATTAGCTGGCAGGGGGATGTCGGGCAAACTTTGCATGGCGGCACCACCATTTTGCAAGCCATTCGCCAGACGGCTGGCGCCGGAGTTGAAGTGACTTTCTCGCCGAATAGCGGCGCGCCGGGCGCGGATGCCGTCATCGTCGTCCTCGGCGAGAAGCCTTACGCGGAAGGGAAAGGCGACCGCAAAGACTTGAAAATTTCCAGCGAGGACCTCGCGCTGGTGGCAAAGGCAAAAGAGAGCGGGGCGCCCGTCATCTCGGTGCTGATTTCCGGGCGTCCCCTGATTTTGGACAAAGCGCTGACGATGAGCGATGCCTTCGTCGCCGCGTGGCTGCCTGGCAGTGAAGGGCAGGGGGTGGCGGACGTTTTGCTGGGCAAATTCAAGCCCACTGGAAAATTGCCACGCGCTTGGCCGGTGAGCAACGAACCGTTGTCTTCGCGCGCTGGCTCCGAAGAGAAGCCGCTTTTCCCAATGGGGTTCGGATTGACGTATAATCAATCCGGCGACCGCCGCGCGACGGCGAGCGTCGTGTCGTTAAAGTAGCAGTGAGGCAGGGACATGTCGCCCCTCCTCCGCTAAAGCTACGGAGGGCGCGCGAGGCGCAGGGGGTGAGAATTCGCTGATAATTCGCGCATTGAGTCCGCGAGCAGGTCCGAGATGTTGCGGGTTTGTTGCTGCCCTGCGTCTCAATCGTTTCCCGCAGCCGCCAGTATTGCGCGAAGCTCAATACGATCAGGCGCATTCATTTGCAGCAGCCAAGCCGATGCCCGCCCCGTGGGCGTCAACCCAAAGACGCGTCCTCCAATCACCGAAAAGTGTTCTTCCCATTGGTCGGTTCTAGGATGAAATAGTCGGACAACGGTTCCGGTGTCCGGATCGACGGCGCTGAGATTGGGCCCTTTCAGCAAATTGCATTCCTGGCAGCTCCACGCCAGATTTTGGGCGTCCTCGGTTCCACCATGCTGGCGAGCAACGATATGATCGAGATGGAAAGCAGAGAACGGCAAATGCCGTTCGTGAGCGTGACAATACTCGCAGCGGAAGCCCGCCTGTTGCCGAACTTCCTGGCGGCCCGCCGCGTTCATCAATCCGCTGATGATTGGCTTTGTCGGAGACGAGCTTTGGCCTGCAAGATGGCGACGAAATTGCCAAATCGAACGTAAGTCTCGTACTCGACTCGCTCCTCAGGTGTCAACGTGCCTTCATCGCACTTGTCGGCCAATTCGTCAATTCGCGTCTGCAGCGTGGCGTCCGCGCGAAGTTTCAAGAGATCGGCTTCGCCAGCGCCGCGAATGCAACGGCTCAACGGCTCCAGCAAGCGATCCATCAAAGGCTGTTCGACCGCAGTTAGACTCATCCCGCGAAAATACCCCCCATACCCTAGCAGGTCAAGGTGCGCGTCGGCCTTTGAGTTTAGCCGCCGTAACGATTCAGTTGGGAAGAAAATGCTCGCTTGGTATTATTGCGCAGGAGCGTCGTCGCTCTCCTCTTTACGGGGGTTCGATTCCCTTCACCCGGGTGATCGAAAGTGTGGACAGGGGGGACACCTCGTCTTCTCCTGTGGCTTTAGCGAAGGAGGGGCGAGGCGTCCCTGCCTTTCACAGCCGAATAATCCCGCGGTGAATCGCCGCGGTGACGGCTTCGGTGCGATCGACGACCTGGAGTTTGCCGAACACGCTCTTCAAGTGATCTTTCACGGTGTGTTCAGTGATGCTGAGCAAGTCGCCGATTTGTTTGTTCGCAAGCCCCTTGCCCAGCAATTGCAGCACTTGCACTTCGCGCGGAGTGAGTTCCTCGAATAGCTTCCGCGAGGCCAGCCGCTTGGCGATTTCCTTTGGAATCCAACGATGGCCTGTCGCCACCGCATGAATGGCGGGAATTAATTCCTGCCCCGTCGCGCTCTTAAGCACATAGCCCTGCGCTCCAGCTTGCAGCGCCCTGTGAATGTCCGTGTCGCCATCGAACGTTGTCAACATTAGGACGCGGGCGCTGGAATCGCGGCCGCGAATTTCGACGGTTGCCTCAATCCCGTCTTTGCCCGGCATGCGCAAGTCCATCAGCACGAGCTCCGGTTTGCACTTATCGTAAAGTTCCACCGCCTGATTGCCGTCAGCGGCCTCTCCGACGACGACCATGTTGGGTTCGGTATTGACGAGCGCCGTCAAGCCCATGCGGACGATGAAATGATCGTCGGCCAGCAGGATGCCAATTTTCCCGTCTTTTCTCATGTGGTTAACTGCGGTTGTGGATCCTCAACGGACACGGATTCGTGCGGGATCGGGATTTTCACGCGGATCGTGGCGCCGCCGTCGGGCGCGCTGGAAAAATGGAGTTCGCCCTCAAGGCGCTTCACGCGCTCAGTGATTCCCAAAAGGCCAAAATGCCCTTCGCGGGGTCCGGCGCAATCGTCCATGTCAAACCCTTTGCCATTGTCCTTGATCTGGAGAATCACGTTCTTTGGCCCGTAATCGAGTTCAATTTCGGCCTCCGTCGCGCCGGAATGTTTAATGACATTCGTCAAAGCCTCCTGCGCGATGCGGAGCAAATTCTCCTCGACCGTTTCCGGCAGGGGGCGGACGCGCCCGCGCGCTTTCATGTCCACGCGCAAGTTGGAGCCGCCGGTAATCTGCCCAATGCTCATCCGCACCGCTTCCGGCAAATCAAATTGCTCGAGCGCCCGGCAGCGAAGATTCCAGACTGAGCGGTGAACTTCCATCTGGCTCTCAGAAACCAGATTGCGGGCCATTTCAAGATGGTTTTTGGCGTTATCGGATTCCTTCTCGAACAGGCGCGTGGTGGCGTCCAGTTGCAGGGCGACGCCCGTCAAAGATTGCTCAAGCGTGTCGTGCAATTCCTGGGCCAGGCGGGTCCGTTCGGTGAGAGTGGCCTTGGACTGCAATTCCAACTCCTTGCGGGCCGTGATTTGCAGCTTGAGCTGGGCGGTGCGTTCTTTGACACGCTCCTCCAATTGATCGTGCGCCTGCCAGAGTTCCAATTGCGCCTTTTCCTTTTCTCGGATCAGCGTTCTGAAGGTCGCATTCTTCCTGGAAACAACCACCGTCAAGCCTAGAGCGACAATCGAGACCGCAAAAAGAATGGCCAGTCCGCTCAACAGGCGCTGCGGCGTCAGCCAGCTTGGCTCCGCCAGGACGCGGACAGATTTCCCGGCGGGCATGAGAATCTGGAACGACCTTGCCTTTCCGTCTTCGCCGCTCTCGGTGAAACAAACGCCGCTGACTTCGACGGTGCTTCCGAACGGAATGGCGTTGAGGTCTGAATTGGCTTCCGAAGCTTCCGTCTCCGCGGTGAACGTGAGATTCTTGCTTTGCATCATCAATACAATTTGCGGAGAAGGCTTTCCAGTTTCCGGCTGATGATCTCGGCGAATAAAACGGTCGAGCAATTTTCCCTGCAGCGTGATCAAACTCGCGTGGCAAAGGCCATCCTGCACCTCTTGCAGGGTGACAACCTTCGGAGCCAATTCGGCATGCCGGTCGCTTGTCTTGCGAAAGACGGCGTCTTCCACCACCGGCAGGAAATTCTCGATGTCCGCGAATCCAGCCACTTCAACGACGTCGCCCACGGAAACCGGATCCATTTGGTGGGTCTTGATTCTAAGCCCGCCGGAGGCGTCTTGCAGGAATAATTCTTCCCCGGGCCTCCGGTAGGTGATCGTGCCTTTCAAGTGAATGCGTTCGCCCGGCCGCTTATTGCGGCGGTACTGCGCAATATTGTTCAGGGCCAAGACTGGTTCGGCAAAGGGATCAACGGACTCCATCGCCTCGACAACAAAATCGTCGGCTTCCGAGGTCATGAAAAGCTTCAACGCTGTCAATCGGCGTTGCTCCTGGTTAAAGAACGCCCCGGAAGTGCCGCGCAGGCGGACGCGCGCGCCGATCAACCGCTGCGGGTCGTCCCCAAGCGGCATTTTGGGAAACGCATGGAATCTGTAACCGCCGGCGGCAATGCCCAAGTCGATGTTCGATTCGGTAACGCTCATCTGAATCGAGCGGACAATTCCGGAAACCTCCACCCGCTGGCTGTCCTCCGCGCCGCACATGAACCTTTCAATGGAAACCGCCCGGGCCGGCGGAAGCGGGCCCGTTCCGAGCTTCGCATATTTTGGCCCCGTAATAACGGGAGCATAGGCGCCTTTTTCCGTGACCCCTGTGACACGCACCATGTCGCCCGGTTGGGGAAGCGGGCCATCGCGATTATCCACGAACACCCCGCACTGCGCGTCCTGAACAAAAAAACTGCCTCCCAGAGTGGGGACAGTTGCCGTCACGGTTCCCGTGACATCGACTTTGATCTGGCGGGCGGCGATGTCCGCAGGGAGCGAGATGACCTCGGACATATTGGTGAGGACGAGGTTTGTGTCCTGGGCAGCAGCGGAGAAACCGAACAAAATGCATCCCCAAGCCAGGAGCACCCCGGCCGCAACCCGAAACTGATGACCCGAACTCATTTTATTGCCAATGGCCGACTGCGAAGTGTCGGGTTCTCAATGGTTAAGCAGAGAGTAGTTGGCAGTCAAGCCAATCGCATCCCTCGAAAGAGGGATGCCGCGCTTTTCACGCATGATACATTCGTGGCATGATCACTGGCAACACTAACCCGAAGACGGCCATCCCGTCATCTCATCTCATCCCATGAAGATTACCCAGTCCTTATCAGTTTGCGCGGCGTTGTTGTGCGCCGCTGCCGTGGCCCGCGGCCAAAACCAACTCACCAACTCCGGCATGGAAACAGGCGATTTCACTGGCTGGACCGTCTATAGCGCTGAAACGTGGAACTATGCCATCGCCAACACCGCGACCGGCACGCACAGCAATCCAGGCACGCCGAATCCGGACGTTGCGCATTCCGGCCTGTATTCGCTTTTCTTGTATGGCGATTACCAAACGCAGCCGGCCTACGATGGAATGTACCAGGATATAACAGCCGTTACGGCGGGAGACGTTTTTAGCGCCGACGGCTGGGCTTATTCCTACGCCAATGATTATTGCTTCCAAAATGGGCAGAACAACGCATGGGTGGAAGTTTCATTCCGCGACGCCACAAAGACCAAGATTCTCGCGCTGTATCGCTCGGCGATGACCTGGCCGGCGGGCCAATGGAACGATTTGCAAGTCACGAATCAATATGATCCGAACACCTACGCGATTACCAACACGACCTCCACTCTGCTCGCGCCCCCCGGCACGGCGGATGTCCGCTACCAAATTGTTTACAACCAGGTGGCCTACGGCGGCGGTTCGTCATTCTGGGATGACAATACCCTGGATTTCATTTCAGGACCGGTTCCGCCCTCTGTCTCCGCGATTCCCCTCAACAACCTGACTCTTTGCACAAACCAATATCTCGCCTGCGTGGCGACATCGGCTTCTGGGACAATTACAAACGTCCAGGTGGTTGCAAAGATCACCCCGCTAGGATCCGCCATTGCCACGACAACCACAAATACCCTGACGGGCGCGCAAGTCACGGGGCTGGGGACAGGAACGGCTGTGATTAACTTCCCCCTCACCTCGAACCTGCTTTATTCGGTGTCAGTCATTGCCACGGATAACAACGGCATACTCGGTTTGAGCGGCGCCACATTTGACACCCTTGCCCCAACCCTCGTCATCGAAGCCACCGACTTCAACTTCAGCACCAATGGCGCTGGCGGCGGATACATTGACACGCCTGCGAACGGAGGTTTGTTCCTGTTTACAAACCAAGTTGGGACTGAAGGTGTTGATGAACACAAAAACACGGCCAATACATCCACCAAGGTCGCCTATCGCGCGGCGGATGAGGCTGTTATTCAAAATGCCGGCTCCACCACATTCAACGAGCAAAAATACGCGGTGGCTGGAGCGACTGAGTTATGCATTGATTACACCAGCACGGGCGATTGGATGAACTATACTCGAACCTATGGATCGGGCGGCTCGGCTCCTGCGGGAACCTATCAAGTCTATCTCTGCATGGGAACCGATGGCGCGGGCGTTCAATCCTCCCTGTATCAAATCTCCGGCGACCCAACGACGGGGCAGCAAGCTACGAATTTCATCGGATATTTTGGCACCGCCAACTTCTCCGAACAGGCGTGGGCCGGTTACGAATATGTTCCTCTGACCGACCAATACGGAAATCTCGCATCAACGACAATCCCGGCGGGCCCGCAGACCCTGCGCATCACGCAGATCGAGAATCCGAACATGGAGTACCTGATGCTGATGCCGGTCCAGCCGGTTCTTAACCCGGTGCTTCATAACTACTATCCTGACGGCATCCATCCTATGGAGCCCACCAACCATTTTTCATTCGTGATCGGACCGGCAAATGGCTCGAACATTCTATCCAGCGGCATTGATCTGGTTGTCAACGGTGTCGATGTGACATCGAACGCAACCATCACATCGTCCGGAAATAGCTGGGCAGTAAGCTACCCGATCCAATCAAATGCGGTTTATGCGACTGTGATCAGCGTGACGAACACTGCGGGTCTTTCCTCGGTGTTTCCGATCAACTTCGATACATTCAGCCCGAATAACTATCAAATGGAAGCCGTCGATTACGACTTTACGACAAATGGAGTGAGCGCCCAGTTTATTGACAACCCGGTTCCTTCGGGGGACTACAATGCCTGCGGCGTTGGAGAATTTGCCACCAATAGTTACTTCGGGTATCCGGGCGACCTGGTTGGCGTGGCCGTCGCGGCCCAGGGCATCGATATTAATTTCCCGAATGACGGGCAAGGCACAACTTCTGAATGCTATCGTGCCAAAGACGGGGTCGGAGCGCAGGACGCCGGGGACTATGTTCGTCCGAAATTCGTGGCCGCGCAGCAGTTGTTCAGTGACCCCAACATCGGGCCGTTCAACCTCGGCTACTTCGGCGGCGGCTACTGGCTGAACTATACCCGCCGCTATCCAACCAATAACTTCTACGTCTGGGCGCGTTTGGCTGGCGGCGGCGGCCCCATCACCGGAACGACCTTGAGCGTCGTCACCAACGGTGTCGGCACGGCGACCCAGGAGACGGAATTGCTCGGTTCATTCTCTGATCCGCTGGCCGCCGGTTGGCAGACATATCATTGGGTTCCGATGCGTGACGCAAAGGGCAACATGGTGGAAGTTTCGTTTGGCGGCCTGGCGACACTCCGCCTCACCAGCGGCGGCAACGTGAACGCAGAGTTCCTGATGCTCGTTCCTGCCCCGCCGGCGTTCGCGCTGAACGCGACGGTGTCTGGCGGCCAGATCAATCTGACCTTTCCGACGGAAACAGGTTATACCTACACCGTCGTATATAAGAGCACGCTGGCGGCTCCTGTGTGGACACCCGTCGGAACTCCAATCAGCGGCACCGGTTTGACCGTGACCAACAGCCAGGCGGCGGCGCAATCGCAAGGCTACTATTCCGTAACTGTTCAGTAAACAAACTGGATGGTTGTTTGAAAATGAAATCAAGACTCAACCTGAATTCCAACATCGCCTCCCAAAAAGGGGGGCGATGCCCTTGCCGGCTGCGTGGCCGGGGGCTTTCAACGTCTGCCGCTCTGCGCGCCTTCACGTTGATCGAATTGCTTGTGGTAATTGCCATCATTGCCATTCTGGCGGCATTGCTTCTGCCTGCGCTGGCCAAGGCCAAACAACAGGCGCAGGGCACGGCGTGCATGAACAATCTCAAGCAATTGACGATAGGGTGGGTCATGTACAACGGTGATAACCGCAATTGCCTCGTTCCCAATGGCGGCGAGGGATCTCAGCCGATGGGGCCCACGGATGCCACGGTGGATCCCCAATGGTGCCCGGGGCGCCAGGATATAGCTCAGGACTTGAGCTTCCCCAATGCTAATCCAGATATTGGCTATCAGTGGATTCAGGACGGCCTGATTTATCCTTATATTAAATCGACGGCAGTCTATAAATGCCCTGCCGATAATAGCGGGATTACGTCGTTCGGCACGACTATTCCGCATGTTCGCAGCATGTCGATGAACGCCTTTTTGAATCCGATTGGCGGAGCGTGGAACGGGTGCGCGAATACTGGTGAGATCCGTGTCTTCATCAAAGAGAGCGATCTTACGGTTCCTGGCATTGTGAATACGTGGCTCTTTATTGACGAAAACCCCAAGAGCATCAATGATGCTTACTTTGTGGAAGATCCGTCGGAAAATCCCTACAAATGGATCGATTGCCCGGCTTCATACCACAATAATGCTTGCGGCATGTGCTATACGGACGGGCACGCCCAGATTAAGAAATGGGTTGATGTCGAGATTCTGAATATACCTGATCCGCAATGGACAAGCCAGCAGCTCCCCAAAAACGGCACAGACTTGCAGTGGCTAGTCAATAGAAGCAGCGCCCTAAAAACGACGATGTCGTTTCTGGGCCCGCCTTGAATCCGCGCGAGTGCCGATCAAACGGTCCGGTTTCCTTTTGCAGTGTGACAGTTGTTTCGCATTGTGCTAATTTGGAGCGATGAGGGTTAAGAGTTTGGTCATGAGAAATATTTGTGTTTTGACGGCGGCTCTTTTTTGGGCCGCCGCTTCTTCGGAGGCTTCGAACGTCGTCACCAATTCTGGATTTGAACTCGGATCAAATCCCTCCCCATGGGTCGCCTACGGAGTTAATGATTACGTGCTGACTTCTGCGGCGCGGGCGCGCAGCGGCGCAAACTACCTGAAAGTTTACCAGGCGTTTACCGGCTCGGTAAATTACACCGGCGTCTATCAAGACAATCTTTCCGGCCCCGGCGTTGTTTACTCGGCAAACGGGTGGGCATTTACTTTGAGCAACGATGCGCTTGCGGGCCAGAACGCGGCGTGGCTTGAAGTGTCTTTTCGTGACGCGAGCCAGAACGTCATCGCCATTTATCGTTCGTCAGCCATCACCACCAACGCGCTCAAAACCCGGAGTTTTCCCACGAACGCGTGGGTGGATTTGGCTGTCACGAACCAATATGATCCGAACACGTATGCGTTGGTCGGAACCGCAAATCTCTTGGTCGCGCCCGCCGGCACCAGCTTTGTGCGATTTCAGATCACGTTTCAGGGAGACGCGGCTTACAGTGGCGGCTCTGTCTATTTCGACGACATGACGCTGACGCAAGTTTCTGGCGAGCCGCAGGGAAATTGGAATCTTGTCTGGAGCGACGAATTCAACGGCACATCGATTAACACCTCCATTTGGACTTACGATTTGGGAAACAACAATGGGTGGGGAAATAGCGAGTTGGAGTACTACACCCGTTCAACACAAAATGCCTTTGTCTCGGATGGCCTGCTTCATATTCGAGCTCTAAAGCAATCCACCAACGGTTTCAATTACACCTCCGCCCGGATGAAGACCGAAGGCCTCTACTCGGCGGAATATGGCCGATTTGAATGGCGCGCCAGCCTCCCATCCGGCACGGGGTTCTGGCCGGCCCTGTGGATGCTCGGCAACAATATCACCTCGATGGGCTGGCCCGGCTGCGGCGAAATCGATGTGGTGGAGAACAACGGCAGCACTCCCACCAACGTCCAGGGCAGCCTGCATTCGGGCAGCGACGAAACCCAAACTTACACGCTCCCCAGCGGATCAGTGACGAATTTTCATCGTTATCTCTTGGAGTGGACAACCAACGCCGTGAGCTGGTTCGTGGACGGAATTCGCTACCAAACGCAAACCAGTTGGTCCAGCTCGGTTGGCTCCTACCCCACGCCGTTTAATCAGCCATTTTTTATTATCATGAATCTTGCCGTGGGGGGGAATTATGTAGGGAATCCTTCAACTGCATCCATCAACGCCAATGCGTTTCCCGCCGAAATGCAGGTCGATTATGTGCGGCTTTATAATTTGACCGCGCCGTTGCAATTGAGCGCGGCGGTGAAATCCGGACAACTGTCGTTGACGTGGCCGACAAACATCGTTTGCCATCTTGAGGCTTCCAATGGCCTCGGTTCGTCGTCGGTTTGGACAATTGTGCCGGGCGCCGCTTCTCCTTATTCCGCTCCGCTTCTTCCCACGGCGGCTTTTTACAGGCTGGTGTCGCCCTGAATTAAGGTAGGGACGCCTCGCCGAGGCGTCCGGGGTGAGGCGCTATCGATGCCACGCCGCAATAAAATTCTCCCGCAACCGCATACGTCCTATAAGTCGTATTCGTCCCATAAAACTTCCCCGTTTGATTGCGCATTGATAAAGCCCCAATTCGGGCGTATCTGTCTTACGACATGCCGAACCGCGTCGTCACGTTGTCGAAATGGCTTGGACTGGGGAGCATCTTTTTCTTCCTGGCGCTTGCCGCATCGGCGCAAACGGTTGAGGAAACCGAAAAGCAGCTTCTCCACGGCGATTACGACAAGGTCATTGAAATCACCCGGAAAAAAGTCGCCCAAGGCGCCTATCAGGACGCATGGCGCATCATGCTCATCAGGTCGCTAATGGCCACCGGTCGATACGGGGAGGCCTGCACCAACGCCACCGCCGCGGCGGCTGATTCCTACAATCTCGCCCTGCATTTGCTCGCCCGCGAAACGGCCATCTATCAAAACGATTCCGTTGCGGCTCAACGCGAGTTGAGCCGGATGAAAATGATGATCGAGCGCCGCTTCGCTGATTTCCAAAATGACGATCCAACCGCTCTCGGCCAGGCGTTGTTGCTGCTCGGTGTCGAGCCTCGGCTGGTGCTCGACAATTGTTTCCGGCCCGCCGAGAGGATGGAGAATCCACCGCGCGAAGCGTTCCTCGGCACCGGAAATTTAGCCCTGGAAAAACATGATTACGCGATGGCCGCCGACGCCTTCCAACTCGGCTTGAAGAAATTCCCGAACGATCCCGACATGGAATCCGGCCTGGCCAAAGCCTTCGAATCCGGCGACCAGAAGGAGATGCTCCAGCATCTCGAAGCCTCGCTGGAGGCCAACCCGCGCCAGGTCTCCAGCCTGCTAATGATCGCTAGCCGCATGATTGACGCCGAGGAATACGACGAAGCGGAAGACCAACTCGCGGTCGCGCTCAAAGTGAATCCCCATTGTCCAGAGGCTTGGGCCTACCGCGCGGTTTTGGCCAAGTTGCGGAACGACACGGTCGAGTTCGAAAAGGACCGGCAGGCCGCGCTTGAGTTTTGGCGAAGCAATCCCGAAGTGGATTATTTGATTGGCCAAAAGCTCGCGCGAAAATATCGATTCGCCGAGGCTGCGGCCGAGCAAAAACAAGCGCTGGGATTCAGCCCCACCTATCTCCCGGCCCGACGCGAACTTTCGGAAGATTTGCTGCGCCTCGGCCGCGAATCCGAGGGCTGGGACTTGGCGCAGGACGCGCACAATCAAGACAGTTACGACGTGACACTTTATAATTTGGTCAAGCTCCACGATCAGATGACCAAATATCAAACGCTTACGAACGCGGATTTCGCCGTCCGCATGACGGCTCACGAAGCCGCGCTTTACGGGGATCGCGTGATGGATTTGTTGAACCGCGCCAAGACGACGCTCTCGGCCAAATACGGAGTGAAGCTGACCAACGTGACCCAGGTCGAAATTTTCGCCGAGCAGAAGGATTTTGCCGTGCGCACATTCGGCATGCCGGGCAACCCCGGTTATCTCGGCGTATGTTTTGGTTCTGTCATCACGGCCAACAGCCCGGCCTCGCAGGAGCCGAATCCGGCCAATTGGGAGGATGTTTTGTGGCACGAATTCTGTCACGTCATCACTCTGACCGATACGCGCAACCGCATGCCGCGCTGGTTGAGCGAGGGAATTTCCGTTTACGAAGAGCGCCAGGCGAACCCGGCGTGGGGCGAGCGGATGAATCTC
>VFSW01005881.1_pt1 | contig 18086 bp, 20 predicted proteins | sample 5358111 | NCBI WGS metagenome assembly VFSW01 (sample SAMN11554181, study PRJNA540505) | mine drainage metagenome | isolation source: sediment from site ElyBrook_90M | place: USA: Ely Copper Mine, Vershire, VT | collected 2017
ATTTGGTATGGCAGTGTGCAAGACAGATTTTGCAAGTGAGAGCGTGCGTTCCTCGTTATCATACTGCTTTTCGTACCTCTTTGTCTTTTCATGACCCATCTCTTCATAGGTCTCCTCCACTGTCTCTTTTCCCTGGAGTATCCTGACATCGACGACATCAACATCTGACTTCATGTTGACTGTCTTTGTGATGTGCCGAATCTCGCCAATACACTGTATCACGCCAACAAAGTCAAGGCCGGGATTCCAGAACTTTAATGCAGGCCGCGGCTCGAACTGCATTATCTTTTGCATGTCAAAATTGTACATGCAGGAAAAGATTTCGTTTGTTTTTAAGGTCAGGAATTTAGATCTTTTTCGAGGTCGTCCATGTTCTCAAAAGTCTTGCCTTTGAGTTTTCCAGTCTTGTAGATTTTGGCAACTTTTTCCTCTTCAGTCCAGAGTTTTTTGTCTTTTGGTTGTTTTCTTTTCGTGTCTGCTTTGGACAACACGTCACAAGTATTTTCTTGGCAGTCTCTAATCAAGGTATGCGACCTTAGTGTGTACCATATACCTGTGTGTGAGAGCCAACGTCTATGAATATGACACGGCCCGTATTGTATGAGACATGGTAGATGATTCGGTGCTGCGTTCCGAGATCAAAGGCGTAAAAATGCCTCAAATGGCTCCTTTTTTGTTCCCCAAGCTTTGCTGGATCCTCCGACGATACAATTTTCCGGACAGCTCCCTTTACTCTTCTTTTCAGATGAGAGTCTAGTTGTCTGTAGTGTCTCCTAAAGAGAATTTCAAATCTTGCTTTCCACAAACGACCTCACTTTTTTGACTTTGGTTTCTTCTTGCCGTCAAGCCATTTTATTGCATCTTCTGCATTCTCAAATTCCACGTACTTGCCCTTGCCAGACTCGAACCTCTTTATAGCTCGAAGTTCTTGCGGGGTAAGGTCGGGACTTGGTTTTAAAGGGGTCTTGCTTTTCTGCACTACTCTATTTTGTCGCTTATTGGTAATTAAGCTTCCTCGACTCATTGTGCATTACGCTCCTCTTCTTGCTCGTGCACTTCCAAGATCAAGGTAATCACCTTTTGCACCTTGGAGAGCACCCTCATGCAGAGCTTGCCAACAGCTTCGGGAGTCTTTTCTTGGCATATGACGCGATATAGTTCCAGGAGAAACCTGTTGCGTCATATCCGTAGAGTTTTGCAAGAACACATGCAGAGAGCTGGGCTACCGTTTCCTGCTCTGGGTCCTGCACCGGCTTGAGCTCCTCAAATGTCGAGTGGGCCTTGTGTGCCAGCTCATGGAAGAAGGTGTCCGGGTTTTCCTGGCTCAACTTGATTACATTTGTAACCAGGTTGTATGACCCTCCTTCTCCAAGAACAGTTGGTCCGTATTCCACCTTGACACCAAACTTTTCTGCCACATCAAGCAGCGGTGGGATCTGTCTTGGCTGGTACTCTTCGACTGGCTTTCCTTCGGTGTCTTCATACCGGAAGACTGGAATCCCAACAAATCCTACGGGAAACTCCATGTCTTCTTCTTTGCCTGTCTCTTTATTCTCGACTTTTTTGTGCCGGATCATCGGAGCCAGGATGTAGAGTGCTTTTGCACCCTTCCTGACGTACCTTCCTGCCTCCTGCCACTGCCTGTATCCTCTTGCATCTGCAGTGCCATGTATCAGCATGACAAGCTTGTTGCCAAGTGACCATTTTCTTGAGGGTCCGACGTTTCTGATGAAGACCTGCCTGCACATCTCTGGCAGTTCCTGGCCTGAGAAGAGCTGCACTATCTTCTCAAGTTCTTCGATTGCTTTTTGGGTGTTTGCCATCTCAGTTTGTCACCCCTGAAATGATCACCTGGGCCATTTGGTCCCAGTAGATCCCTTTCTTCTCTTCGACCTTGTCTTGTATGACAAACGGTTCTCTTGTCACAATTCTGCAGTTCCAGAACTGTATATCGTAGAGGTCCCACCCTTCGTCGTATTGTATCACGACGGTGTTGACCTTCTGGACTCCTCCAAGCTTCAAGGTCAGAGAGTCTCTTCCTTGAACCAGTCTCCTTACTCCCAACATTGCAAAAATAGTTGGGCACGTAGCTTTGAGTTGCTTGTATATTGTCTTGCTGATATTTTCTCCCTCAGTTGGGATTTGGTTTTGAGTTTCGTTTTCCATTTTACACTACCTCCTTTAGTTGTGTTTGGGCGTAGCAATTGTCAATACTTGCCAGTAGCGATGTCATCCCACTTGTGTTTACAAAAATTCGTGGTGGGCCTGTGCCCTGCATCCTGTGTTTTTGCACAGGGAAGATTGTTATTCTGAAATTACCGTTACTGTTTGCCCTTTTTCTCTCACACCGGCCGGCCGAGTCCGCCTAGCTTGCGCTAGGTGTTGCTGGTTTGGAGAAATTCTGGCTCGGTCAAAAAATTTTGTTTCTGTTTTGTATCTTGTTTTGATGTCTGCATCTATGGCTCGACATCACATCTGTTGCAGTACTCTCCGTGTTGGCCCTGCTGGAAGGTCTCTTTTGTTGCGTCAAGTACTCTTCCACAGGAATCACACTTGACAATCCAGACCAGGATCATGAATTGTCAACCTCGTATCCGTCAAGCTTGACAACTTCGTAGATCCCGGTTCTGTTGACAAAGCGTAGGCCTTTCGAGTACATTCTGTCCTGTTCTCCGTCTACCTGCGTGTAGATCTGTCCACCGGTCTTCTGTGCGTATTGTAGCACTTCTGCTATGCTTGCTTCTTTTTCCAAGCCAAACTGCCTTGCCTTTGCCCTGCCGGTATAGAACATCGCGTCAAACTCGTCGAGGGTAAGCTCGTCCGGATATGGTTTTGGCATTTCTAGGCTTCCTCCTCGTTTATCCACAGATCAGGCTCACCGGGGTTGTTCGCCTGCCAGATCTCGTTGAACCTGTGGGATTCTGTGTGAAAGTTGGCCTCTTCCAGTCCGGCATATGCTGCCTCTGCTACTTTCCTTCCGGACCACTTGAAATACTGGGCAACGATGATGCCAAGTATCTCGCTCTCTCTTGCCTTTTGTGCATACTCGGGTACAAAGGCAACCTCTCGCTTCAGTTCTATTGCAGTCTTGACCAGTTGCGATATGATCTGGTCTACTGTTTTCTCGTCTGATTGCATATCATCTACCTCCTTTGTAGAAATTAGGGCTTGGTACTGTAGTACATGATATTGTCTGGTTTGATCTGTATGTAACATCTTTTTTAAAAAATTTGATGTTGTGGAACCTCCACGTTGTCCTGTCTTTTTGTAACAGAAAATTTTGCTGCTAGCAGACACTTTAGATAGTTTGTTGGTTGCCCAAAATAGAGTAATACAAGCGTTGCAGTATCTTGAAACGGTTTCTTGTGCAAATGTTGGTATGGTTTTGTAGTTTTTGTGTTTTGGAGATGCAAAAAAATTCTAGACTGTATGGTTGGTGGTTATGTTACCAGTTTGCATGTGCGCGTCGGATTCGTGTAGTTTTTGTTTTTTGAGTGTATTACTCACGCACAAAACCGGTTTTCTTTTTAAAGAGTTCCGCATTACCAGTTCTCGTACCTGTCCAGGATTGAATTCTTACTAACAACAGAATCAGATACTGTTTTCTGCCTTGACGTTTCAGAATTCTGAAACGCTTTTGCAGTACTTGAAAGCTCATCGAGTACCCGCAGGTTCAGGCCAAGCTTCTCGTTTCTTTCAATGATGATATTGAGGTCTGAGACAAATTTTTTTATCTTTTTGTTTATCCTGTACCTGTAAAGCCGTCTCTGACTCTTTGAGAATGTTTCAGGGCTCTGGACAAACCTTTGTTCTGATCTGGTTAACATGCTTTTGATGCAAGCTGGAACAGCCCTGCGGCGTTTGACATTATCGGATCCTGCGGTATTATGATATCATGAGCTAGTCTTGATTCTATGGCATCTTTGAGCTTGGGAATCAGTATGCCTCCTCCCGATACCACCACGGGGAGACCTGCCAGGTCCTGTCTTATTGCATGAAGATCGTCTACGATTGAATCTGCCAGCATGCCAACAAGCGGTTTTACCCTGGAATCTGCAAAGATATCATCATCAAGGTATGATGTCTTGCCTCCTCCAAGCCTTGAGCTGATATCATTTACAGCGTGATGGATGGAGACCCCCTTGATTGGCATGCTGTCCCGAAATGCCACCATCTCGGTCGTGCCTTGGCCAATGCTTACTACAATTGCATCCGATAGCTGTACGTCAACCAGTGTGCCAAGCACCTGCGGGACGACACGGCAGTCTCTGGGCCTAAATAGTCGCAGTATAATCCTCTTGATGGAGCCGCTGTGTACCCTGGCCTCATACGGCAACCCGACTACAATGCACAACCCTGCAGGCCCCTCCTGTCCTATTGCAGTCCCCTTCTGCACTGCCAGCTCGACTGCCTTTTTTGCCAACCTTTCAAAACCTTTCTCGTTGACAGGCCTGCCCTGCATGACAGGCCTTATCACCACGGCATCGGGGTTTTCCGATAACTTGACCGCGTCATAACCGACCGCTTCAATGACTCCCTTTCTGTCTTCCCAAGTAGCAGGTTGCCTGTAAGCATAAAGGGACGGAAATTTTATCTTGGTACCGTCGGAGACGCACTTGACAAAGCCCGTTCCGATATCAAGACCGATTGCTGTCATGGTACCAAAATATTTGCAGACAATTTAAGGATGGAAAAAACTGGAAAAGATGTAAAATGTGAACAGGGACTACAGCTAGTCCTCAAGGGAGAAGATGGTTTCCCCCATGTGTAAAGCCTGATGCCGCTAAAATTTTGCTTGAAAGAGGGTGGACGAAAATAACCGTTACAATAGAAGACATGAATGTGGAACAATGAAAACTCAATTACTAAAAGATATAACAATAATAAAACAAGATTTCTGCGTAGAACTTGATCTTCAAATTACGACAAGTGAAATCGATGTGATCTGCAAAAAATTATAATCGTATCGTACAGATCATAATCTTTAAATCAGCAATTCCGATGTTTTTGTATGCAAAATTGTCATGTACTGAAGATGATAGATTGCCACTTGTCAAGAACATCTTGCACTACAAAGAGTGAGAATAAAAAATGACTGACCACATCAAACCGCAGATCTTCATCCCTAAGGAAGGAGCAAAATCACTAATTGATGTAAAATTAGAAAGACATGATAATTTTGACATCTATTGGTATCACTGGCCTCAAGATGGTTTTTTTCCTGTCGAGGATTATGAACCTGTGATACTAGTATACTCATCTGACGATACACTCTGTTATTTGATTACACGACGACATTGGGGATATCAACATTATAGTTTGGATGAACTATCAGTTCCTATAGAAGTACTCTTTGACGGTTCTTTTCATCCGCCATTTCCAAAATTGAAACAAGATGAAGATGATTTTGAGGGAAAGAAAGCCAAGCTTATTTCAAAAAATTATGATGTTAAAATGATAAGTCCCAATGATATTGATGCCCAGTTTAGAATTGGAAAGAGACATCCAACTGCAGGGGTTGGAACCAGGGAGGATCCTGCAGATGTTGCCCAAGAGGCATATTCAGAGTATTGCGGAAACGGTTCCTAGTATTATATAACTAATTATATAAGAAGTTATATAATAGATTGCCGAATTAATAGCATGGAAAAAGGCAGTCAGTTATTCCAATTAGGGCCGCGAGAACTCCAAAAAATGAAGGAAATTCCGTCATTGGTAAAAGAGGGCAAGTTTCCAGATAACAAATCTGAAATCTTTCGCAGAGGATTTCACGCTGTAAGGGAATTAGTTGAGGTAAATGAGCGCCCATTGCTGAAGCTATTATATGAAAGGCTGCAATACGGGATCAAAAACCCATCTGACAAGGACAATGCCGAATATCTGATTGCGTTATCAAGTGTGATTTATGCCACAATGATTGCCAAACGCGGAATATTGGGAGCGGAATCGTTTGAGACAATTCCGTATACGTGCAGATATCTGCGCTCCATAGGGGAAAAGGCAGACATTAACGAATCTGATGTAAGCAAAACCCTGGCTGATTTGGCTTCTACAATGAATACAATGTTTCTGAAGGACACTAATTACATGGGATCCGGCAAGTCATTGCATATAGCATCAAGATAGAAACATTTCTTCAAGTTATTTATTTTTAAATCTATTAGAGAATTTGGAACCAAAAATAAGGCTATGACTGTAGATGTGTCATACAGGACTAGAATCTAGAAATCCAATTGTAACTGGTTGCACACATCTGGCATCATGGAACAGCAAGCAGTTCAACTCCAAGATATCAATGAAAGCAAGCAGTGTAAACGCAAGACAAGGGCTGTCAAACTTAATAGCAGGCAAGCCTGATTATATCCTGAGGCAAGAAGACCTTGACTAAACATGATAACCTCAGGATGCTGGATCAAATACGCAAGGAATTATCGCAGGATCTGGAAAGAATGATACCTGAGCAACGTGAGGAGTTCTTCAAGGGAGCCGAGAATGTTTATGAGGGTCTCAAGAAGATGGCCAAGGCAAGACAAGCAGTTACAAGATAGTTTGCTCTTCTGGCGCCTCCAAGTCGTCAAGCACCTTTGAGAGTATCTCCACTTTCTTTTCTTCAAGTCCATCAAGCCACGATTCCAGACTCTTGAGATCTTTCCCGTACTTTGCCATGAGATCCTTCCATGTATTGTGATGGATCCCCAGCGTCTTCTTTGCATACCTGAATGCAAAGCCTTTTGCTATCAGTGATGAAAAAAGATGCGAGATGTAGCGCTTGGAATAATAGTCCTTGAATATTTTCTCAAATGTAGGCTGCATGTAATAGCCTGTCTTTCCAGAACTTGAATATCTCTGGTGCACGCAGCAGGCAGATGCAAGCACGCACAGCTCCAGAAAAGAGACGCCCAACCTGTGGGAGATTGCAAGCCATGCACCAAGGTCTGTCAGCAGATATTGCTTTTGCTTATTCTGAGTGATGAGGCCTTTCTTTTTTAATGCGATAAGAGTCGTGTGTACGTCCCTGCCCAGCAGATGACACATATCTGAGAAGATCTTTCTCTTTTCCAGATATAGTGCGTCAAGAACCTCGTATGATATGGAGCCCGGTATCAGCCTGATGTTGCCGTGACTGTGGGCCCGGAGTTTTCTTCGCAGCAACTCTATTCTTGAGATCATCTTTGGCATAGATTCTGTCAACTTGATGGCTTATCCTACAAGTAAACTCGGTGCAATCTGCTCAGCAGGATTAGTGACGGACTCACATTCCCCTTCATCTGCTTCATCTTGCACTGCGTCAGGCTCGAACCGTGCTGGTTCTTTCTGCTCCAGCATTTCCAAGCCTCTAGCCAGAATGTTTCTGCTGGCGTTCTCATCCCTGTCTGTCATGGTACGACAGGTAGGGCATCTCATCATTCGATGCTCTTCGGGTATCATTTTTGACCCACACACTGCACACTTCGATGAGGTCCCATTTGGTTTTACATAAATCACTTCAAGGCCGTTACAATCAACTGACTTGTATTCGATCATCTTTTGCAACTTGAATCTTGACCACGAGTTTAGTCTGAATCTAAATCTTTTTCCCTGACCATTTCCTTTTCTGTACAGTTTTCGTATTCCGGTGAGCTTCTCCATTATGACCTGCCTGCCTTGTGATGCAATCTCCTTTGATTTCTGGTGCAGGAATGTATTTTCCCTGTTTTGTTGTTTTCTGCCATATTTTTGTTTGAGTCTCTTCTGTATTCTTGCATCGTTTCTTGTAAAGTGCGACAATACATCTCTGTATTTTGTTTTCATTGATACGATATCAGATGTATCTACTATTGTAGTGATACCGCTTTCATCTGTACCAGTTGCGTTCTCAAGGTTCATATCAATTCCAATGTATCCATTTGGCTCCTTTTCAGATATCACTTTTGTATAAGATATGGAGAGTTTTTCTTCAGTTAATGTGACCTCACCAAGTTTCAGACCTGGTTGCAACAAAATTTTACAAACGTGGTGATTGAGAGGAATGTATACAAACTGCCTAGGCCTGACTGGAAACTTGAGATGGTTGTGGATTATCTCGTATCTCTGGTTATCAATTACAAGGATGTGACTTTTCATGACTGGTATCCTGGCATGAGGATTCTTCTTTTTTGCTCTGCGATAGTTTTTGAGCATGGCACAGGCCTTCCAGATTGCGGTATAGACATATCCAGAATACATCATCTTGTTAAACCTTGGATAGACCAGGTTTCGTAGTTTAAATCTAGAAGTGATACCATGTTCGATACCCAGCTTTATTGCCTCGTTTACAACAGACCTGAAATCCTCCATCACTGGTACAATCTTGGCACAGCGATGGTTCTGTGTTACACATTTGACTGATAACACGGTAGGCTTTTGATATCTTTGATCTTCTTAAAAAGAAGGTAATTGTGATATATCTCAAAAAGTTTACAATGTTCTGCCATGAGCCATCAAGTTGACAGACGTTATACGAAATCTTTTCCGTATCCTATGATATATCGCCATTGATGGGCCTGAGAGTCGAAAGGTTACTGCCTTGTACAAGGGCGTTTGACAGACTGACTCACAGTAAGCGGAAAACAAAATACCGCATTGACGGTGAATGGGAGTATTCCGCTGTATCAGGCAATTTGATCAAAAAGGAGGTGACAATATGATCAACATAGGAATTGACGTTCACAAGAAAAGATGCGTTGCCACAGTAAAACAGGAATCCCGGGAAAAACTAGAACAGCTGGATTTTGAGAACAGTGAATCGGGCATAATCGAGTTCATCGGACACATCAAAAACTTATACGGCAATGACGCAAGAGCGGTCTGCGAATCTACTGCAAACTATTGGATTAGATTGCACGATACGCTAGAAGAGAATGGGATTGATACCGTTCTGGCACATCCTGCAAAAACCAAGATGATAGCGCAGGCCAAGCTCAAAAATGACAAACTTGATTCGGAAGTACTCGCAGATCTGTTAAGAACGGATATGGTGTTCGAGTCGTTTGTTCCAGAAAAATACTACAGGGATCTGCGCAACATGGTCCGAACAAGACTCGGTCTGGTACAGAACATAACGCGGCACAAAAATATGGTCTATGCAATACTTGCAAAATACGAGCACGTATCACCCACACAAAAGATATTCTCAAAGAAGGGAATGCAATGTCTGCATGAAATCAAACTATCCTATACTGACAGAATGGCAATGAATGCCTATCTTGAGAACATAGAGATGACGCAAAGACAGGTAAATGCATTTGAAACAAGGATTGCTGCCACATCAAACGATGATGACAGGACAAGATTGCTCATGACCATCCCTGGAATAAACTACATCACAGCACTGACAGTAATATCTGAGATAGTAGACATCAAGAGGTTTGTAACTCCAGAGAAGCTAGTGTCATACGCAGGTCTTGCACCATCACAACGGAACAGCGGTGAGACAAACAAAAGCGGTGGAATAACAAAACATGGCTCTGCATGGCTTCGCAATGCAATGGTAGAAGCTGCCAACACAACAATACGATTTGACCCAAGGATGAAATCATTCTATACCCGAATAGCAAAGAGAAGGGGAAAACAAAAGGCAAAGGTAGCTACTGCAAGGCAGATGCTGGAGATAATCTGGCACATGCTAAACAACATGGAAGCATATCGAACCCAGAATCACGAGCTGACGCTACAAAAGTATAAGAGGATGAAAGACAGATCACAGGTGTCCTGATTCAGCATAACACACTGGTAACAGCCAATAGGATTAGGAAAGATTTCGTATGGGAGAACCTGGGCATATCATGACAAGCCTGAGCGGCACGCCGTCTTTGATACTTTTTGCAAACCTTTCAAGATCTCTTTTTGATCTTATCTTGAGGAACCTAAGCGAGTCACCCTCTGCCTGCACGAACTGTGCTATTGACTGCGGTATCGTATAGACGGGCTTGCCTTCCCCTCCGTCTTCAAGCTTGATGCACCTGTTCTTTGCATCATCGGTTACGCTAGAAACTGCGTGTGTCTTTGTATTCAAAAGAAGTTTGTTGCCGCATTTGCATTGCACTATGCTGTTGTGTGGAGAGGCACGAACCAGGTCCTCTGCCTCTTTTCTGTCAAGTCTTGGCAGCCTCTCTTTTTGAGGCTCTCGGGGTTCGAAGACAATCACCTCCTTCTCGCTCTGTTTTGGCAGTACGGATACCAGAATCAGCTCAAGTTCCGGAGGGGCCGGAAAGACAAACTTGCGTTCCTTGACGTGTCTGAGCGAGTCCATTATAACGGTACTTGCGGTAAGCTGCTCTTTTTCCAGCCTAAACTCGGCAATACTCTCTATCACGTAGAGTGGCAGCTCGACGCTTGTGTACCTCCTGCCGGCGTCTGCAAGAAACTGATCCCATGCGTCGCACACGTTTGGGTAAAGCTTCTTTTCTTCAAGATCAAGATATCTTTTGGGAAGTGCCTGTTCAGCATGGTGTTTTTTGAGGAACCGTACAGCATCGAGCATCCGAAGCGGATTTACCGAGCCGTGTGTATTGAGTTCTATGTGCAATCGTACCACATCTGCAATTTCCTTTACCGGAATAAAGTAAGCTCTTGCAGAATCTTGTCCTGCAGACTCTAATGCCTTTACACGCAGATGACCGTTTACTATATACTGAGAGTCGCCAAGCACTGCAACTGCGATAGGTTCTATATGTTCTGGATGAGCCTTTGCAACGGCTGTCAGATCTTTGAGCAGCCTCTCAGTGTGGAGCGTGACCTTTACTGGAGATGGTTCCAGCCTTGAGATCTGGACTATTTTTTCATCAAACTCGTACATCCAGCCTTGCCCCCTTGAGTGCCAGATAGAGCGCTCTTCTTGCCCTCACATCCTCACGCTTGTCGTCTATATTACGAAGGTTTGAGATTGCATGGCGCTCTATGGTATCGTACAACTGCCCTGCACCTATCGTACCCTGAAGCCTTGAGAGCAGCAACCGCACGTAATAGCTTGCCTTGTCGTGATTGCATTCTATTCCAAGCTCCTGTGCCGTGATCTCGTTTAGTGAATATGCCTTCAATATTGTAAATGTCCGCTTGACTCCAAAGTTCATCCTTACTGCCTCAAGTATCTGCTGGTCAGACCTTGGCAGCCCGTATTTTCTGCAAACAAGATGAAGTGCAAATGCTGCAATGTGGGCTCTCGTGCAACCCTTTGGCCTGTTTCTTTTTATGACTGCCAGGCTCTCTTCCTGTTCTGTACCCTCCAGCGGTATTGTTGGGAATTTCCTCAATTTTTCAGCATGTTCCTGCCTTTCTTTCTGTTTTTGACGTGAGATCTTTTGGTATATGGCATTTGTATCCTGTGCTGCATAGATTGGAAGATCAAGCTTTACACAGACATTTGAGAGGTGGGATATGTCAGAGTTGTTCTCGTGGATGTGCCTTGCACAGTCAAGGTTTACTTTTTTTGTACCAACCTCGGTTGCCTGGTAAAGATTTAGCTTGGAGCCTGATGGTGCTTCCTGCAGCTGGTAATCATTTCCAAGCACGGCGCCGCAGCTGCTGCAGCAGATCTCGCTTTCTGCAATGCAGAGCTTTGTGCCTGCGCAATGCGGGCATACACCGTAAGAAAGAAGATCGTTTATCATCTTGTACACTCCATGCTGGCAATGCCTAGCCTGAGATCTTCATACCTAGATTGTGTTCTTTCGTCTAGGTTCTGGTAGCTTTTTTGATTCTGTGGCAAGATGAGATTGTATGATTTTGATATGATTTCGCTTCCTCTCCTTTTAGTGGTATTACGCTGTAAACTTGTCCTTAACATGTTAATAGCATGCTATCAAATCCTTATAAGGGTTATTTTATGAGTATTGAGGTTTGCCAACGCGCTGTCAACTTGTAGTAAAATGCTATAATTAATATACTGACATGCAGTAAACATGTCAATGAACATGGCAAAACGCAAGCCGACGGTCGCAATCGAGGAGGCAATATACTCCAAGGCAAAGGCAAAAGCAGAAGAAAAAGGCATGACGCTGATGGACTATGTCAACGAGATCCTGCTGCTCAACGTGGAAAAGGACGAGTTCCTGAAAAGGTATGCCCCCTATATCGAGATGATCAATGTAGGCCAGACGCTTGTACTTCGGGACCACAAGGTAAACAAGCTGGTCGAGGTCTTTCTCAAGAACAATACGCTGTACTGCTCGCTTGACGAGTCTGGCGACTGCATGCACATACACTTTGCTCTTGCCATACCTGAGATAGCCAAGCTCAAGTTCAAGGGACCGAAATAGATACCAAATTGTGAGTTGGGATGGCACAATGGGATACGCTCAGGGTTCCGCATGGCCCTATGGAGGAGTTAGAAAAATTTCTCGATTCTTCGGTTGCAAAAAAGACTGGTTTTACAAGCAAGACCCAGGCTACTACCACTGCAATGAGGGAGTTTATTCAAAAATATTCCAAGAGATTTGAGCATGTCAATACCTATGAAGACAGGGTAAGAATCTTGGACAATAACATTGGCAAGCGTGGCGATATTGTTACTGTCCAGTTTAAAGGAAAAATGGCTTTTGTGATTATTGTGAATCGAACAATTGCATACATGTGAAATACTGCTGGGAGATCCCGCAGGTTGCTGAAGTTTTAAAGAAACATGGCCTGAGATTTCCAGATTAGAAATTGGTGAGTCTTGTGGTACCCAGAGCTTGAAATATTTTGGCTTATTGCTTGTTAGAATTTTTATTAACTTAGAATAGTACCTCGTCTTAATGGTTGGTAAGATTGGTAAGATAGGAATTGGGGTTTCTTTTGGTTTGTCTCTCTTTCTTGCTGCTGGAATAATGGGAGTGGATCAGATATGTACAATCAATTCACAATCTAACATACCTCAAGTATGGCACACAATTTCAGCTAATTTGTGCCAGAATTTTGGGTCTCTTAACCACATACTCAGACAATTCATCCATTGACGAATCCTTGATTTTTCATTCCATTCCCTAAACGGTTCAAGATCTTAGTCCATCAAAAGAAGAAGACCATCGAAATCCATACCAGAATTTACTTCCAAGATTTCTTTGGTTTATCTATATACCAGGATGCTTTTTTTGACAATTTTCACACATTATTCTCAGATTTTCTGCAATGTTTGTCCCCCCTTCACTTAGGGGAACAATATGATCAATGGTAAGATTTTCTGGTCTTACAATAGTAGCATTTGCCTCCTGCGGCTTCTATTATAGCTCTTTTGCCAGGTCTTTTTCTATTAACCATTACTTCGCCAAGCTTCTTTACTCAACAATTCTAGCACTGTTCACTTCTAGCCACTTTCTATTTTTTTCATAATTAGGCATGAATTTTTGCACCAGTTTCCAGAAACGATGAGAGTGATTTCTAACCTTTAGGTGACATATTTCATGAAGTATTACGTAATCTATCGCACCTTTTGGAGCCTTTAGGAGATGCTCATTTAGGTTAATCACATTGTCTTTAGATGCACTTCCCCATCTAGTCCGCATCTTTTTGATATTGACTTTACTAGGGGAAATTCCTATCTTTGCGGCATAGGAATTGACTTGCTTTAACAGGAACTGTTTTGTGTATTTTTTTGGAACATAATTGACATTTGCTCTTTTTTTGAATTCTAGTTGTTTCCTAAATATCCATTGAGCCTTATTTTCCACTATTTTTTTTATTTCAGAGTTATTCTTTGTAATAGGAGTTCGTATTATGACTTCATCCTTATCTACCATGATTTGAGAAGTCTTCCTCCTTCTGCTCTTGATAACAGAATATTCTATTACAGAATTTCCAAATTGGATTTTATTTACCAAAATGTACACCAGCTAATCTTAAAACTTCATCAGATAATTCCTTCTTCTTTTCTTCTGATAGTTTCTCAGGTAAGTTATCATAAGCAGTAATGAATATCTTATTTGTGATTTCATCCTTGTCTTCCCAGTCTATTTTCTTTGTTTCTTTTTTGACAATATTAGAGATAGTGCTTGAAATTGATCTGACAAGTTTTTCATCATCTATGTTTCCACTAAAGAGATAAAATAGTACCCGTTCATATTCATCTTTAATACCGCTATCTCTTTCCGTAATTTCTTTTCCTTCTATTGCTTGTGTGTAGATCTGGCCATACAAGTCAAAGTATGCTGCATCATCAAGAACCCGTTCTTTTTCTTCTATGATTATTTTTTCTAATTTTTCACGGAGTTTACCATAATATCCTGGATTAGTATGTTCAAGCTCTCTAATTACCTGCATCGCTTTACTTCTAACAAGTGCCGTCTTTGCAGAATCTTTTTTGAGTTTTCCAGCATTGGCAAGAAAATTCTCATAGGTAATCTCTCTGGGATTCATGATTTCTGTAATCCCTGAGGATTTTACATAATCATCGATTAATTGCTGAATTTTATGACTATATTCACTGTTATCTGGCTTGTCTCCGTGATACCTAGATCTTACTACACCTCTCACATAGCAGGCAAAATCAAAGTCTTTTTTATATTTAGAAGCCTCTTTTCCAGGTAAAACAGGGTCAAGGGCTTTTGCAAATCCTTTGAATGCAGATTCTAGTTCTACTTGGGAATCTTCAGTTTGGAATTTTAAAATGATGTCAGAATTGTCCTTGCCTTTTAAATCATCAATAAGATCTTTCATAACTTGATGGCGTGCTTCTAACTCGACGAGTTCTTGATCTAAAGTATCAAAAGCTCCTTGGATGTCTTCCTTTTCAAATATCTCTAAGGCCTTTTTCAGATTCTTTGAAACTCCGATATAATCTATAATCAAGCCATACGTCTTTGCTGCATCATACAGTCTATTGACCCGTGCCATAGCTTGTAGTAACGTATGCTCTTTGAGATTTTTATCAAGATACATTACCTGTACAACAGGAACATCATAGCCTACCAGTAACATATCTACAACAATGAGAAGTTTTGTAGGTTCATCAGGATCTTTGAATTGTTCTGATTGTCGCTCTCTTTCTTCCTGTGATAAATAATATTCTCTCCAGCTCGTACCATCTTTTCCGATCTCATCAGGCTCTGATGTCATGATGATTTTAGATGGCGGCCCACCTTGTTTGTCTAATTCTCTTTTGTAAATTACTGCTGCATCTCTCGACGAGCACACTATCATACCCTTGTATCTGTTTATGGCAATTGTTGTATTGAAATGAACAATTAGGTCTTCAACTATTTTTTTGATTCTATGTGGAGCTTCTGCAATATCGTCTTTGCTCACATATCTTCTTTTCAGCTCGGCCTTTTTCTCTTTAGGTAAATCTTTGAAGATCCTTTCAAAGATGACATCTATACTCTCTCCATCTTCAACAAAAAGATTAGACATTCTTCCAGTATGTATGACAGGAAGTGTAGCACCATCCATCTTTGACTCTTCGAAAGAATACTTGTCTATTAATGGGCCAAATACCTTGAAGGTACTCTTATTTTTCTTGTCTATCGGGGTTCCTGAGAAGGCAAAGAAAACAGCGTTTGGAAGTGCATCTCTCATATGCTCAGCAGTCCAGCCATATTGAGTTCTTTGAGCTTCGTCAATTAGAGCGAAAATACGCTTATCTGAAAGAACTGATGATTCACGAGCTCCAAATTTTTGGATTGTGGTCATTATGGTTTTACCTTGTGGATTCTGTAGTTCCTCTGCAAGATGCTCTCTACTTTTTGCCTTGATTGGAAATGGGAAACCACAAGCTTGGAATGTGGAATGAATTTGTCGGTCCAATTGCCTTCTATCTGTAACTAATAAAATTGGAGGGTTTTTCATTTTAAAAAGTAACTGGGTTGCAAACCAAACCATTGAGAGCGACTTTCCAGAGCCTTGAGTATGCCAAACAACGCCACCCTTGTCTTGAATTGTTTTTCCAGTTTGGATTCTTGAGATGCATTCCGTTACAACACGATATTGCTGATGCTTTGCAACTTTTTTGATTCGTCTGTTATTTTCCACTTCATAGATTACAAAATTCTTCAACATGTCTAGGAGAGAATTTTTTTGTAACAAACCTGCAAGGAGAATATCTTGTGGTGTAGGTATCCTGCCTACAAGTTTTTCAAGCTCTTCCATCTTCATGTTGTAAAGACTAGTCCATTTTGCATACGCATTTGGTAGTGCACCTATAGTACCATATTTTGCAGCTACATCAGCTGCTGCAATAATTACATGATTATAATAGAATAATTTCCTAAATCCTAGTCCTATCCTCTGATATTTTTCTAAGTTATCATCCCATGCTTCTTTAAGGTAATCTCGTGATGAGGGTTTTTTACATTCTATTTCAACAAGGGGTATTCCATTGACAAACACAACAATATCCGATTCGATTTTGGTCTTGTACCCCTGAAGCTCAAATTGATTTGTTACAAGAAAGTCATTATTTTCTGGGTTTTCAAAATCAAAAAACTTGACACGGACATATTCTAGGCCATTTTTACCATATTGTTTTACAGTTACTGGCTGATCTAGTCCACCCTCCCTTGATAATCCAACAAGCTTTATTCTTACTCGCTCATTTGCTTCAACAATGTCTAAATTTGCAGGAAATGCATCCTCATGAATTTGGCGTATCGCATCTTCAATCCCCTCATCATCAAGGTCATTTAATCTCTTTAATGCCTCTTTTAGCCTTCCATAAAGGAGTGATTGCCTATAGTCTGCCCGTTCTTTGTTTATCTCAAAATTTGTCTTGTATGGATATCCTAAGGCATGGATTAATTTTAAAGCAGGAAGTTCTGACTTTTGCCCCTCTTCACCTTCGTCTACCTTGAAATTCATATTTTGACTCGTATCTCTCCCGTGAGAAGTTTTTGCATTAGACCTTTTTTGATAGTTTCAAGCTTAGATTTGTATTCTTGTTGTTTTTGTATCAGAGAATCAACGTTTGAAAGAATTGAGGCAATTTTTTGTTGTTCATCTCGTAGAGGTAGTGGTATTAACGCTAACTCAAGATCTGGCTGTCTAATTGTGGTCATTGTCAGTGTCATTGCTATAGCATACAAAAATTTCTTGAAAATCCGAGATCTAGTAAAATAAAATAGAAATTTTGGATCAATGAATTTGTTAGGCCTTATCATCATTACATGACATTCAAATACAGCAGGTTCGGTAAGATTTGTGATAGTGTGACTTCTTCCTATTCCATCCATAACTAATGAAGATCTACAGAAGAAGATGTCTCCTTCTTTTATACCAAATTGTTCTAATTCTTTTTTATTTACTTTTACTCTTTCTAGTTTATCTAGAAATATTTCATTTTCCGTAAAGAGATCAGTTACGTTTACTAAAGGTGCACCAGAGCCAAATTCTTCAGATTTTTTAAATATGCCATTCTTGAGTCCGTCTTGAGATATTTTTGTTAATGGTAGCAAATCCCACGATTCTGGGATTTGTGATCTAAGAAATGGGAATCTGAATATGACTTCCTTGAATTTAGCATGTCCTATTCCCCTTGTCAACAACCTCTCCATTAGTCCGTTCTTGAGTCTCTGAGTTTGTTCTATCTCCTTTTGTGCACCTTGTATTAGGGAACCAACGTTTGAAAGAATTGAGGCAATTTTTTGTTGTTCATCTCGTGTAGGAGGATAATATACTGGGATTTTACCTAATTCTCCAAGGTAGACTCCGCTCTGAACTGTGGAATTTGCTCTAACTATCAGCTGCTGTTGAAAATATTTTGTCTGTAAGAAATAGAAGAGATATTCAGGTAAAATCTTATTATTCGTTCGAAGGATTGCTACACTACGTTGAACTGTGAACTTTCTATCATCTTTGACAAGTGAAATTCGTCCTAAGGAACCAACTATAGTGAGAAGTAAATCATTCTTAGATATTCGATGTTTCTTATGCATTTCTTCATAGTCTTTTTCTGATATGTAAGAAACGTTCTTTTCAAAATCTATCATTCCATCGTAAACATCTTCTGCTGATAAGAGAGGAATGCCTAACTCAGTACGTTCAGGTGGACTATGAGTACCATCTTTCAATAACTGAAGTAATCTTCCAAGTTCATCCATAATCCATTCTTCAGGAATTTCGACTTTAAAATATCGTGGTTTTAGGATAAGCTGCTTGTAACC
>VFSW01005882.1_pt1 | contig 18086 bp, 20 predicted proteins | sample 5358111 | NCBI WGS metagenome assembly VFSW01 (sample SAMN11554181, study PRJNA540505) | mine drainage metagenome | isolation source: sediment from site ElyBrook_90M | place: USA: Ely Copper Mine, Vershire, VT | collected 2017
TCATGACCACCCCCGTCCACGTCACCGTCACCGGCGCCGCCGGCCAGATCGGCTACTCGTTGCTGTTTCGTATCGCGTCGGGACAATTGCTCGGACCCGACACCCCCATCGTCCTGCGTCTGCTCGAGATCGAGCCGGCCATGAAGGCCCTGCAGGGCGTGGTGATGGAACTCGACGACTGCGCCTTCCCGCTCCTCAGCGACATCGAAGCCACGAGTGACCTCGATCACGCCTTTAGCAATACGTCCTGGGCGCTCCTGGTCGGCTCCATCCCGCGTAAGGCCGGTATGGAGCGTGGCGACCTGCTCAACGTGAATGGTGGAATCTTCAAGCCTCAGGGCCGGGCCATCGCCGCCAATGCCGCCAGCGACGTACGCATCCTGGTGGTGGGCAACCCCTGTAACACGAACTGTCTCATCGCTCGCTCCAACGCGCCCGAAGTCCCGGCCGAGCGATGGTTCGCCATGACGCGTCTCGACCAGAATCGCGCCGAGACGCAGTTGGCCAAGAAGGCGGGCGTGCCCGTCAAGGACGTGAAGAACCTCGCCATCTGGGGGAACCACTCCGCCACGCAGTTCCCCGACTTCGCGAACGCCACCCTGGGCGGTGCGCCTACCACCGAGGTCATCGCTGATCACGACTGGTTGCGCGGTGACTTCATCACCACGGTCCAAAAGCGCGGCGCCGCGATCATTGATGCGCGCGGAGCGAGTTCCGCCGCGTCGGCCGCTAACGCCGCCATCGACACCGTGGTGAGCCTGACCACACCCACTCCGGCGGGTGACTGCGTCTCGGTCGGCGTCACGTCGACTGGTCAGTACGGCGTGCCCGAGGGACTGACGTTCGGATTCCCCGTGGTGGCCGACGGACAGGGGAACTGGTCGGTGAAGGAGGACTTCACGATCGACGAGTTCGCCGCGGAGCGCATCAAGGTCACCACCGATGAGTTGGTGGGTGAGCGCGAGGACGTGCGTTCACTCGGACTGGTGTAACCACCTCACGCGTCGTTGGAGCCGGCTCGTCGCGACGTGGCGCTCTTCATCGTGACCACTCGCCATCACTGGTCGTCTCGACGTTCATGGGGCGAGTTTCGCCACGGGGCGCTAGGGTGGTCGCAGGTGGTCCGGTCTTCGCTTCCTGCAGTGGCCTAGCGCACGCTAGAGCTTCGAAAGTCAGGAAAGCAGACGACCATGACGCAACCTTCTCATTCTCACCACATTTGTTCCGGGGCCACCTCATCTCGCGTGAGGATCACCAATGCGTACTAAGCGCTCCCTCTACATCGCCGTGGTGCTCGCCGTGGTCGTGGTCATCGCCCTCACCGTGACTCTCACGAACTCGAAGTCCAAGAACGCCACCGCGACCACCACGACGGCGGCGGCGGGCACCACCACGGTGGTGCAGGGGGGAACCTTCAACACTGATTTCTCCACGATGAAGAATCTCACCAGCGTCGTCGCCTCGGGCAAGGGGCTGATCGCGGTGCTCCTGCCCGACACCGTGTCCTCCGCGCGCTACACCCAGTTCGACGCCCCCTATTTGAAGAGGGCCTTCCTCGCCGCCGGTCTCAGCACGAGTCAATTCCTGATTCAAAACGCTCAGGGCAGCATCACCACTCAATACACCCAGGCGCAGTCGGCCATCTCCCAGGGGGCGAAAGTCATTCTGCTCGACGCGCTGGATTCGGCGACGGGAGCCGTCATCGAGTCCTACGCCGCGTCGCACGGGGTGAAGGTGATCGACTACGACCGCCTGACCTTGGGCGGGTCGCGCAGCTACTACGTGAGCTTCGACAACGTCAAGGTCGGTGGCCTCATCGGCACGGGGATCCTCAGTTGTCTCCGCGCGTGGAAGGTTAAGACCCCGAAGATCTACGTCATGCGCGGGGCCCCGACGGACAACAACGCCACCCTCTTCGCCCAGGGTTATAACGCCGCGTTGGCGGCCGGCGGCTACAGCGCGGCCAAGGGCAACGTGGTGACCGAGAACACCGGAACCTGGACCCCCTCGGTGGCCCTGACGGACTTTCAGGGTGCCTATAGTTCCCACCCCACGATCAACGCCGTCGTGACGCCCAATGACGAGAACGCCGCACCGATCATCGCGTACCTCCAGTCCCAGGGCCTCAAGCCTCAGACCGTCCCCTTCACCGGCCAAGACGCGACCCTCACCGGATTCCAGAACATCATCTCGGGCTACCAGTGCGGCACGGTCTATAAGCCCATCTGGATCGAGGCTCAGGCCGCGGCGTCCCTCGCGATCTACCTGCGTGCCGGCGTGAGTCCACCCAGCGGTCTGGTCAACGGCACCACTCGCGACGCGACGGCCACCGTGGCTAGTCGACGCAACGTTCCTTCGGTCTTGTTGACCCCGACCTGGGTGACGGCCGCGGCGGTCCAGGCGACCGTGATCAAGGACGGCGTCATCACCGCCGCCGCCCTGTGCACCTCGACGTCGCCCAAAGTGGCCGGGATCACGGTGCCCACGTACAAGGCCGACTGCGCGACGTACGCGATCAAGTAACGACGACGTGGAGACCACGAGAAGCGTGGACTGACTACTCGTACCAACCCCGCCGCCCCGTGGGTGAGGGACCGGGGGCGGGCGCGATGGCCCTCGACTTTTCGCAGGGTACCTTCGTGCAATCGTTGATAGTGAGTGACGTTCGCGGGGACGTGACGACCTCGGGGTTGCGCTCGAGGGGAACTCGATGGCGACGAGGTGAGGCGACGACGTCGAATTAATCGGTGAGGGCGGCGTGTAACCAGGCGGCGAAGGGCACCAGGACGTTGACGTCGCCGCGGACCTTGATGCGGCCCTCACGCAGTGCACTCGCACTATCGAGTTGACCCGAGGCGAGGGCCGCGGCGTCGAGGTAGCTGAGCCGCAAGGTGGTGTCGGCGTCGAGGGAGTCACCCGGAGCGACGCGCGCACCCTCGTCGTTGATCGCCATCGTGAGCGCGCGCGGCAGATGTTCCGGTGCATCGGAAATGTCGATGACCACCCGAAAGGGCCGGGCTCCTTCGGGCAACGGGGCAGGAGCGGACGCGCGGAGGCGGTCGTTGAGTTCCTCGAACCACTGGTTCGAGAGAAATTCACTCACGAACTACGGGGCGGGCTGGACGGCCGCGTCACTCGCCGAGCGCTTGGTCTTGCGACGGATCTTGCGTCCCAACCAGGCGACCGGGTCGTAGTGCGCGTCGACGACCCGCTCCTTGAGGGGGATGATCGCGTTGTCCGTGATCTTGATGTGCTCGGGACAGACTTCGGTGCAGCACTTGGTGATGTTGCAGTAGCCCAGACCCATGTCCTCACGGATGAGGTCGCGTCGGTCGTTGGTGTCGAGGGGATGCATCTCGAGTTCGGCGTAGCGGATGAAGAAACGCGGGCCCGCGTAGTGCTGCTTGTTCCCCTCGTGGTCACGAATCACGTGGCAGACGTCCTGGCACATGAAGCACTCGATGCACTTGCGGAACTCCTGGCCGCGCTGCACGTCCTCTTGGAACATGACGTAGCCGTTCTCCGGCATGGGTGGAGGCAGTAGAGCCGGCACTTTCTCGGCCTGGGCGAAGTTGAAGGAGACGTCGGTCACCAGGTCACGAATGATGGGGAACGTCTTCATCGGGGTGACGGTGACCGGTCCCTCGGGCAGCGTGTCCATGCGGGTCATGCACATGAGACGGGGTTTGCCGTTGATCTCGGCGGCGCAGCTGCCGCACTTGCCGGCCTTGCAGTTCCAGCGACACGCGAGGTCGGGGGCCTCGGTGGCTTGAATGCGGTGGATCACGTCGAGCACCACCTCGCCCTCGTTCTGGGCCACGGTGTAATTCTCAAAGTCGCCGCCATTGGCGTCGCCGCGCCAGACGCGCATCGTTACCTCAGCCATTACTTTTCCTCCTCGAGCAGGGCCTTAAGTTCTTCGGGCATGGGCAGCAACGGTGACTCCGCGGTCACGATCTCGCTGTCCCAGTTACCACCATTGGTGGAGTGCGCGAAGTTGAATTTGCCGAACTCGGGGTCGGCACCGGGGAAGTCCTCGCGGGTGTGACCGCCGCGCGACTCCTTGCGCAGAATCGCACCGATGGTCACGGCCTTGCACACCGTGATCATGGCGGGCAGGTCGGTGGCCAAGTTCCAACCGGGGTTGTAGGCCCGCCCACCCTTGACCTTGATGTTCTTCACGCGTTCGGTGAAGGTGTCGAGTTGGCCCCGGGCGTAGTCGAGCTCGCTCTGGGTGCGGATGATGCCGACGTTGGCCTGCATCATCTCTTGGAGATCACGCTGGATGTCGTAGGGATTCTCACCGGCTTCGCGGTCGAAGGGAGCGAGGGCCTCGGCGACGGCGGCGTCGATCTGGTCGCGGTTCATTGGTCCGGCCACGTCGCCGGCTTCGATGTACTCGGCCGCACCGGCACCGGCCCGCTTGCCGAAGACGATCAGGTCGCTCAGTGAGTTACCACCGAGACGATTCGCCCCGTGCATACCCCCCGCGACCTCGCCAGCGGCGAAGAGTCCCGGGGCCGCGGTGGCCGCGGTGTCGGCGACGACCTGTACGCCGCCCATGATGTAGTGGCAGGTCGGTCCGATTTCCATGGATTCGGTGGTGATGTCCACACCGGCGAGTTCCATGAACTGGTGATACATCGACGGGAGGCGGCGTCGGATGAACTCGGCCGAACGGCGCGAGGCAATGTCGAGGTAGACGCCGCCGTGCGGCGTGCCGCGACCGGCCTTGACCTCAGCGTTGATGGCGCGCGCCACCTCGTCGCGGGGCAGTAGTTCGGGCGGACGACGGCCCGCCGTGTGGTCGTCGTACCACTTGTCGGCCTCTTCCTCAGACTCGGCCGTCTCGGCACGGAACATCGGTGCCACGTAGTCGAACATGAAGCGCTTGCCCTCAGAGTTTCGCAGTACGCCGCCGTCGCCGCGCACGCCCTCGGTCACCAGTAGTCCGCGCACCGAGAGGGGCCAGACCATCCCGGTCGGGTGGAACTGGATGCACTCCATATCGATGAGCTTGGCGCCGGCCCACAGGGCCATGGCGTGGCCGTCGCCGGTGCCCTCCCAGGAGTTCGAGGTGAACTTCCAGGATTTGCCGGCCCCGCCGGTGGCGAGGATGATGGCCTTGGCCCCGAAGGTGATGAATTCGCCCGTGGGACGCCGGTAGGCCACGCAACCGGCGACCTTGCCCTGGTCGTCGTGGACGAGCTTCAAGATCTTGCACTCCATGAACACGTCGGTGCCCATCGAGACGACCTTCTGCTGCAGGGTGCGGATGAGTTCCAGACCCGTGCGGTCGCCCACGTGCGCGAGACGCGCGTAACGGTGCCCGCCGAAGTCGCGCTGGAGGATCTTACCGTCCTTCGTCCGGTCAAAGAGTGCGCCCCACTGTTCGAGTTCCAGGACGCGTGCGGGCGCCTCCTTGGCGTGGAGTTCAGCCATTCGATAGTTGTTGAGGTACTTGCCGCCACGCATGGTGTCGCGAAAGTGCACCATCCAGTTGTCCTCGGGGTAGACGTTGCCCATGGCCGCGGCCATACCACCCTCGGCCATGACGGTGTGGGCCTTGCCGAGGAGCGACTTGGTGACGATGCCGACCTTGAGGCCCCGCTGCTTGGCTTCGATGGCCGCGCGCAGACCAGCGCCGCCGGCACCGATGATGAGTACGTCGTAGTCGTGGTGTTCGTAGGTCACGTCAATCCTTCTTAGAACAACTTGTAGTCAGTGAGGGCACCGGAGGCGACCAGGCGCACGTACACGTCGGTGAGCGCGACGAAGACCAGCGAGGCCCACGCCAGGTTCATGTGCTTGGCGTTGAGCGGGGTGAGCATCTTCCAGAAGCGGTAGCGGATCGGGTGCGCCTTGAAACTCTTGACCCCACCACCACAGAGGTGGCGACAGGCGTGACACGAGAGCGAGTAGGCCCACAGCAGCACCGCGTTGATCACCAACACGATGGTGCCCACGGTCACGCCGTAGCCCAGCCCCGGCTGGCGGAAGGCGCGCACGGCGTCGTAGGTGAGCAGGGTGTTGAAGACCAGGCCCGCGTAGAAGAAGTAGCGGTGCATGTTCTGCATGATGAGCGGGAAGCGAGTCTCGCCCGAGTACGAACTGTGCGCGTCAGAGACCGCGCACGCCGGCGGCGACCACCAGAACGCGCGGTAGTAACTGCGCCGGTAGTAGTAGCAGGTCAGTCGAAATCCTAGGGGGAAGATCAAGATCAATAACGCCGGTGAGAGGGCCCACCCGTTGAAGGCGAAACCCGCCTTCGCCCCGGGCACGCAGTCGCTCGCGATGCACGGTGAGTAGAAGGGACTGATGAGGTCGCGACCGACGTTGGCCCCGACGTAGTAGTAGCGATTCTGGAAGGCCGCCCAGGTGGAGTAGATGACGAAGGCGGTGAGGATCGAGACGGTGATGACGGGCTGGATCCACCAGCGGTCTTGTCGAAGCGTCGCCACGTCGGGCCCACCTCGAGTCCCGCCTAGAACGACCTTGGTGGAACTTTCGGTGGTTGACACTTCGTCTCCTTAACTCTGCGGGTGCCGACCCGCACGCGCGAGTAGGCAACCTGGCCCATTCTAAGTAGGTATTGCGCGGCTCGCTGTGAGCCGAAAGTCTTCTAGTGCTGGCCGCCGCGGCGTCCCTCGGCGGTTCCCCCGAGGAGTGCCCACACCACGAGTCCCAGGCCTGGCACCAGTAGCCAAATGCCGAAGACCAACGCCAGTACCACGAAGAATGCGCCCATGCCCATCACGAAGGGGAAGATCGACGAACCGGGGAAGGCCCCCACCACGCCGGCACCCTGGGTCTGGGTCGCCTGGGGGTTGTCCTCGGGGCGCTGCTTCATACGCCGGCTCCACCAGTAGTAGTAGCTCCCGGGCAGGAATCCGAGCAACATGGCGGCGAACATCATGACGCCGCCAGCGTTCTCGAGGCTCCAGTTCCAGTAGACCGCGCACATGAGACCGAAGAAGAGGCCGAGGCCGAGCAGAATCTTTGCCTCCACCTTCATTGCTTCGCCCCCGCGTTCTCGTGAGCCGGCTCGTGCTCGCCGTGGTGCAAGGCGCGGTGCTCGGGGTGGTTGTGATCCCAGGTCGGACGTTCGGAACGAATCTGGGGCAGTCGATAGAAGTTGTGGTGCGGGGGCGGCGAGGTGGTGAACCACTCCAGAGTGTGAGCGTCCCAGGGATTGTCGCCGGCGGGGTACTTCTTCCAGCTCACCACGACGTTCACGACGAATAGCACCGTCGAGAGGCCGATCAGCACCGCACCCAAGGTCGAGAGGTCGTTGAGCATCTTCCACTGGGGGTCGTGGGGGTAGACCGCCATGCGACGCGGCATACCCTGTAACCCAAGGATGTAGAGCGGAATGGTGAACACCTGGCTACCGATGAACAAGAACCAGAACTGCGCCTTGCCGATCTTCTCGTTCAGCAGGTAGCCGGTGATCTTCGGTCCCCAGTAGTACAAGCCGGCCATTCCGGCGAGGACGAGGGCCATCACCACGGAGTGGAAGTGCGCCACGACGAAGTAGGTGTCGTGGGTGAAGAAGTCCAGCGGAGGACTCGCGAGGTAGATACCCGTCAAGCCACCGATGAGGAACGTGAAGAGGAATCCGATGGCCATCAGCATCGCGGTCGAGAACCATATCTGGCCTCGCCACATCGTGCCGATCCAGTTGAACATCTTGATGCCGGTCGGCACGGCGATGAGGAGACTCATGATCGAGAAGAAGGGCAACAAGACGACACCCGTGGTGAACATGTGGTGCGCCCACACGCCGAGCGACAGCGCGGCGATGGTCAAGGTGGCGAAAATCATTCCCTTGTAGCCAAAGACCGGCTTACGTGAGAACACCGCGATGATCTCGGTGACCATGCCGAAGAAGGGCAGGGCCAGGATGTAGACCTCGGGATGGCCCCAGAACCAGAAGATGTGCTGCCAGAGCACGGGGACACCTCCGCCGGCGACGGAGTAAATATGGGTACCGAAGTGGCGGTCGGCGTAGAGCATGATCAAACCGGCGGTCAATACCGGGAAGGCCAACAGGATCAAGATCGCGGTCACCAGCATGTTCCAGGTGAAGATGGGCATGCGGAACATCGTCATGCCCGGGGCGCGAAGGTAGAAGATCGTCGCGACCAGATTCACACCGGTGAAGATGGCGGAGAATCCCGTGAGCAGGAGTCCGCCAATCCACAAGTCCGCGCCGGCCCCCGGGGTGTTCAAGCTGTTCGAGAGCGGGGCGTAACCGACCCAGCCGAAGTTGGCGGCTCCACCGGCGGTGAAGAAACCCGAGAGCATGGTGATGGCGCCCGTCAGGTACAACCAGTACGACAGCGCGTTGAGTCGCGGGAACGCCATGTCGGGCGCGCCGATCTGGATGGGCACGATGATGTTTGCCAGTGCGCCAAAGGCGAAGGGACCGGCGAACAGGTAGATCATGACCGAACCGTGCATCGTGAAGAGTTCGTTGTACTGCGCCAGTGACACCAGGGTTCCATTAGGCGTGGCCAACTGTCCGCGGATGATCTCGGCGAAGAGGCCCCCGATCACGAGCATGATCACCGCGGTGACGGTGTAGGAGAGTCCGATGACCTTATGGTCGGTGGTGGTCAACCAGTTCAGGATTCCGGTGGGACCGTGGTGCTCTTCGTGTCCCCCGTCGTGAGGTTCGACGTGAACGGGGGGATCGAGGACGTCAGTCATGTGTTATCTCCCGAATTTCGTGTACGTGTTCTTCGACGCGACGCCCGAAGCGAGTTCCGCGTTGGTGGTCTTCAAAGCGGCCGCGGCCGCGGCGATGTCGGCGGGGTTGTTGAACGAGGCGATCCACTTGGCGTAGTCACTGGCGCTCACCACCTTCACTTGGAAGAACATGAGTGAGTGATAGAGGCCGCAGAGCTGGGTGCACTGACCGAAGAAGGTGCCCGTGCTCTGCGCGCGAATGGTGAACTGATTCACCACCCCGGGTAGGGCGTAGCGCGAGAAGTTGAAGGCGTGCACGTAGAAACCGTGGATGACGTCGGTCGAGGTCAGGTTGATGTGCACGTTGGTGTTGACCGGGATTTCCATCGTCGGGCTCTGGGTGGTCTGGCCGTAGACGAGGGCGTGCGTGCCCGGGTACAGGAACTGCCAACCCCACTGAAACGCGTTGACGTTGACCACGACGTTGGTCTGGGGATTGGCGGTCGCCTTGTTCTCGACGACCAACGTGGCGGCGAAGAGTCCGAAAACGATCAGGATCGGCACCACCGTGTAAATGACTTCGAGGGGCAGGTGGTACTGGTGCTGCACGGGGATGTGGTCACCCTTGCGGCGATAGCGCAACATGGCGTAGATCATCAACACCACGACGAGGGCGCCGATAATCACTGCGCCAATGGAAAATCCCTGCCAGAGGTGGAACGCGGACTTCGAACTTTCCGTCACTCCGGCACTGGCACCAAAACCCGGAACAGTGCAACCAGAGAGGACGAGTGCAGCCAGGGGGAGCGCAGCGGCTCGGCGCACGCGACGCCAACGGCGCGACCGATCCGGTGCACCCTGAGGGGGCAGGGCGGGTGTAGGCACGGCTAAACCTTAGCCAACTTTTTGACGTTCACCGCAACCCCAGAGTCGCCGTCAATCACGTCCACGACGACTCGTTCGGTCGAGGACGGTTCAACTCGCGGAGTCCGAGTCCTTCGGCGTCGACGCGGGGGGTGCGTCAGGGGTCGGCGCCGGGCTCTCGGGGGACTTGGTGGTCTTGAGTCCCTTCTCAAACTCCGTCTTGGCCGAACCCAAGTTTCGAGCCAACTTCGGGATGGCGGACCCACCGAAGACGAGCACGCCCAATATAACGACGACGATGATGCCGTCAACCCCATCAAGTGCAGCGAGCAACACGGTCCACTCCTTTGTCGTGTCTTGACTACAGAGTAGTCCTCACGCCCTCGCGAGCACCATCGGTGCTCCCTAGAATGCAGCGATGCCTCCAGTGTCGCGCCGCACGTTTCGTGACGCCCTGAGCGTGGCACTCACGGTGGGCGCCTACGGGGTCGCCTTCGGGGCGGCGAGCGTGGCGGCCGGGTTTACCGTCCTGCAGACCAGTCTCTTCTCGCTCTTGACCTTCACGGGGGCGAGCCAGTTTACCGCCGTGGGCGTCGTGGCGGCCGGTGGCGCCGGGATCAGTGCGGTGGCGGCGGCGTCGCTGCTCAGCAGCCGCAACGCCCTCTATTCACTGCAAATGGCGCCACAGCTCGACGTCGTGGGCTGGCGTCGACTGCTCGCGGCCCACATCACCATCGACGAGTCGACCAATGTCGCACTCGCCCAATCCCACCACGGTTCGGCCGCGGTGCGCCACGGATTTTGGCTGACCGGCTTGGGAGTCTTCCTCTTCTGGAACATCTTCACCCTGGTGGGCGCGCTCGGCGCCAAGTCACTGGGGAACCCTGCCGCCTGGGGACTCGATGCGGCGGTCCCCGCCGCTTTTTTGGGTCTCCTCTGGCCACGTCTCGGGGACGCGCGGGTGCGCGTTGTCGCCGGGGTTGCGGTCATCTTCACCCTGATCGCGACCCCTCTGCTTCCCTCGGGGACGCCGATCATCGCGACCGTGTTGGTGGCGTTCATCGCGGGGTGGCGGCGGTGAACACGGTGTTGACCTGGTCCGTGCTCTTGGCCACGAGCGCCGCGTGTTACCTCATCAAATTGGTGGGATATCTCGTGCCCGCGCGCTGGCTCGCCAACGCCCGGTTCCAGAGGATAAATACTCTGATTCCCGTGGTTCTCTTGAGTGCGCTGGTGGTGACTCAAGCCGTCGCGGTCAAGTCGCACCTGGTCATCGACCACCGTATGGCGGGGGTGGGAGCCGCGTTGGCGGCCCTCGTTGCCAAAGCACCGTTCCCCGTGGTGGTCCTGTGCGCCGCGCTCACCAGTGCCCTGGTGTACCGACTGAGCTAACCAGCGATGAGCACACCGAGGACCATCGCGACCAAGGTGGCCAGCGTTCCCACCCCGGCGAAGATGCCCCGCGCTCGCGCAGTCGTGGCGCGGGTGTGCAAGAACGCACCCACGCCCGCGGCGACGACCATGATCATCTTGATCCCGAAGGCGGCGTTCCAACTCGAGGACTGTGAACTGCCGTGGACGGCGGCGTAGTTCCAGAACCCGGTCAGGATCAAGAGCCAGTAGGCCGGCCAACTGAGACGACCAAAGGCCTGGGCCACCTTGCGTGGAGCCTCGGCACCCATTGATCGGATGGTCGGCAACAGTCCGGCGACCACGATCTGACCACCCACCCACACGCTGGCGGCGAGGACGTGCAAGCTCACACGCACGAGGGTCGACGTGGAGGCGAGTTGGGTGCTGGCGAAAATCATGTCACTTACCTTGCCACACCGGGGGACGCTTCTCGGCGAAGGCGATCGCCCCCTCGAGCGCGTCGGCGCTCGCCGCGATCGTGCCGAAGGCCTCGTTGTTGAGGCCCCAGGCGTCCTCTTCACTCAGATCCATGGCGTCGAGCATGACTCGCTTCGACACCCGCACCGCCAGTGGGGCGTTGGCACAGATCCGCTGCGCCATCGCCATCGCCGTCGCCTCGACCTCGGCGGCGGGCACGACGCGATTCACCAGTCCGACCTCGTAGGCGCGGGCGGCGCTGAGGGGCTCGCCGGTCAGCGCCATCTCGAGGGCCACGGCGCGCGCGATGCGCCGTGGGAGGCGGATGAGTCCACCCGCTCCCGCGACGAGGCCACGGGTCACCTCGGGGATGCCAAAGACTGCGTGTTCGGCCGCTACCACCAGGTCGCAACTCAGGAGCATCTCGAATCCTCCCGCGAAGGCTGATCCGTTGGCCGCGCAGATGAGGGGCTTGGGGAAGTGCCGCTCGGTGATGCCCGCGAATCCCATTTCGGTGGCGGGGAACTCTCCCTGGGCGAAGGCCTTGAGGTCCATGCCGGCGCTGAAGGCCTTGTCACCCGCTCCGGTCAAGATCACCACCCACACTTCGTGGTCCAGGGCCACTTCGTCGAGGGCCTCGCTCAGGGCGCGAGCGGTCGCTAGGTTGATGGCGTTACGCGCCTCGGGGCGATTGATGGTCAGGACTTCGACGTGACCATCGCGACTGCGTAGTAGTTCCTCGGACATGACGTCTCCTCGCCTTCATGGTTCTCGCCGGTGGCCGGCGGGCGTTGGCCAAACGCTAACCCACGTGACCGGGCGTGCGAAACTGGCCACGTGCCGAATCAACCGAGAGTCCTCGCCTCGCTCAGTGCCTACGCCTGCGAGGGTGGTTTCGATGGCCGTTACCAGCCAGCTACCTGTTTCACCCCCACCATCTCGCTCGGTCGCCACCCCGGACCCGGCGAGGGCGAGGGTCTCTGGACTGACTACGAGTCAGTCCTGGACCTGGCGAGCGAGTCCGGCTTGTTCGGGGTGTGTTTGGAGGTCTCGTGGGCTCGCCTCGAGCCCCGACGCGGACATCGAGACGAGGCGTCCCTCGAGCGCTACGCCCGGGTAATCACCCACGCGAAAGAACGCGGACTCCACGTCGGCGTGGCGACGATCGACGCGGCGTGGCCGGCGTGGCTCGGCCTGGAGGCCTGGCTCATGCCGTGGGTGGTCCCCGTAGCCCTGGAGTACGTCGCGTGGGTCGTTGCGACGTTGCCCGCCGACACGTTCAGTGTCTTTGCGGCGCGTGACTTCTTGACGCGTGGATTCCTCGACGCTGCGGCCGGTCCACCGTGGCGACGCGGGGCCGAGCGTGATGCGCTCAGCGCCGCGATGAATCTGGACGAGATTGAACTCCAGTCGCGCGCGGCGGCGAGCTTCGCGTCGAGCGTCGAGATTGACCTCGATGACGTGAGTGAGAGCGCTCGCTACGACGTCGAGGAGGTGCACGTGCGATCCTTGGTGCGTGGCGCCGGACCCCTGCGGAGTGCTCGGGGTCTACTGGCGCGACGGGGCTCTCGCTGGGTGTTGGTCGGGGATGAAGTACCCCTAGAACTCCGGCGGCGTTAGCCCCGCGGGGACTCGCTACGACGTTTTCGCATGACCTTGCGCGCATAGTGGGCACCGAGCACGGTCACCACCAGTACAGCGACGAGCGCGATCGAGGCCCAGCCGGAGTATTTCTCGATCTTCGAGAGCTGCGATCCTCCGTAGTACCCGAGGAGGGAGAAGGCCACCCCCCAGACGAGGCCGCCCAGGGCGTTGGCGAGCAGGAATCGCCGATAGTGCATCTGGGAAATGCCCGCGATGCCGGGCATCACCGCGCGGAGAAAGGCGGTGAAGCGTCCGAGGAACACGTAAATCGGTCCACGTCGATGCATTCCGGCGATGGCGGCGTCCAACTCCTCGCGATGGCGCTGGAGTATTCGAATGGTCAAGAGGCGATCACCGTAGTGACGACCGACGGCGTAGCCGACGGAATCGCCCACGATCGCCGCCACGACGACCAGCACGCACAGGATGTCGATGTTGATGTTGCCCTGGCTGGCGACGACGCCGGCGACGAGCACCGTCGTCTCACCGGGCAGGACGAAGCCGACGAAGAGCGCGGCCTCGCCGAAGACGAGCAACACCACCAAGGCGTAGACCAGCGGACCGGGTAACGAATGGATTTCGTGCAGGATGAACGAGATGATGGACGCACTGATCACGAGGACATCCTTACCGAGATGCACTCACCGGTGCGCACTTAATTAGGGGGAGTTTAGAATCCAGAGATGGCGCCAGCTCCTCGACCCGATTCTCGTAGCGACACCTGGATGCCCGCGCGCGCGTGGGCCCTTTCGGAGTGGGCGCTCTTGCCGCTTCGAGTGTTCCTCGGGGTCACTTTCGCCTTCGCCGGGCTCCAGAAACTGGCCGATCCGTCGTTCTTCCGGTCCACGTCGCCCTCGTCGATCGAGGCCCAGATGGCGGGAGCGGCGCGTTTTAGCCCGATCCACTCGCTGTTGCACGCGATGTTGCCCCACGCGGTCCTCATCGGATGGGTCATTGCCTACGGGGAATTGGCGATCGGGCTGGGAACGCTCCTCGGGCTCAAGACCCGCATTGCCGCGACGGCGGGCGCGTTCTTGAGTTTCAATCTCTTCTTGGCGGTGAGCTTTCACTCCAAGCCGTATTTCACGGGGGCCGACATTGTCTTCTTGTTCGCGTGGTTGCCCCTCATCATCGCCGGGGGCGGTTCACGCCTGAGCGCGGACGCGATGATTTCACGGGCCGCCGCGAAGCAGGCGGGCGTCGCGTCCTCACCACTGGTCGCGATTCCTTTCGACAACGTGCAGACGTGGTGCGGTAATTTCAACAAGGGTCACTGCAAGGCACTCGCCAACCGGCCCTGCTCGGCGGCGCACTGTCCGGTCCTTCAGCACCGTCCCCAGGTGACGCCCGTCGCCATCAAGACCTTCGACCGTCGCACGGTCGTGATCGGTTCGACGACGGTGGCGGTCGTGGCGGGCGCGGCGGCCGTCACCGGGTACCTCACCACGGCCGTGGGGCACCTAGAGGCCTCGGCGGTCTCGGGCGAGAAGTCGACAACCTCGTCCACCCTCGCCGGTGGCGGTGCTGGCGCCAATGCCGGCACGGGCACCACGAAGGGCACGTTGCTGGGGCCGGCGACGTCGGTGCCGGTGGGTTCCGCGGCCAACTTCACGATCCCTTCCTCCGGCGACCCCGGTATCGTCGTGCAGTTGACCAAAGGGACGTTCGTGGGATACGACGCGGTCTGTCCCCACGCGGGCTGTCAGGTGGGTTACGCCCCGTCGGCCAAGATGCTGGTGTGTCCCTGCCATGGTTCGGAGTTCCTCGTAGCCACGGGCCAGGTGATCTCGGGACCGGCGCCCCACGGTCTCACCCCCCTCACCATTGTCGAGTCGGCCAACGGTAATCTCTACTTACAATGAACGACTCGCCACGTCGAATCCTGGTGGTGGAGGACGACGTAGCCCTGGCCCAGGCCATCGCGGATCTCTTGGGCGATGAGGGCTTTGACGTCGAGCAACGCCACGACGGTCAAGCGGGACTGGAGGCGGCCCTGGCCTCATCGTACGACGTGATCATGCTCGATCTAATGTTGCCCAAACGCAACGGGTTCAGTGTCTGCCTCGAGATTCGCCAGGCGGGAATCCAGTCGCCCCTACTCATGCTCACGGCCAAGAACGGTGACCTCGACGAGATCGAGGGACTGGAGGTCGGCGCCGACGACTTCTTGCACAAGCCCTTCGAGTGGTCCATCTTGTTGGCGCGCATCAACGCCCTGCTGCGTCGATTCGAGCGCGGTCAGAGTCGCCAGGTCGTCGTGGGTGACGTCGTGCTCGACACCATCAGTCGCCAGGTCTCGAGCGCCGGGGCCGAAGCAAAATTGACGTCGCGTGAATTCCGGGTGCTCGAATACTTGATGGAGAGCGTGGACCGCACCGTGACCAAGAAGGAGATCCTCGACGCCGTCTGGGGTGCGGACTTCGACGGGGACCCCAACGTGGTGGAGGTGTACGTGGGCTACCTGCGCCGAAAACTCGACTCCAGGGGCTCAATGTCGCGGATCAGGACCGTTCGTGGACTGGGCTACGTGTTCTCGAGCGGAGTATGAGACGGCGCGCACTGTCGATCCGTGCGCGCCTCACCCTGATCTTCATCTTCGTCACCGCCCTGGTCTTCGCGGCCACGGGGACGGCGATCTACGCGGTGGCACTGCACTCGAATAACGCTGAGGCCATTGGTCGCATCAACCAGGCCATGGCCCAGGTCGAAGTCTCGGCCTCGCGTGACATCGTCCGCGGTGCGGTTCCCCTGGTCCTCGAATCCAAGAACGACGTCGTCGTGCAGGTCACCAATCTGGCCGATCGCCAGGTCTGGGCCGCCACCAGGGTCATCTCTCGTTACCCGGTGCTGTCGCACGAGGTCGTGGCGGTGCACTCCTCGAGCGAGTATCTCGTCGACCTGCTCGACTGGGTGAAGAAGAGCCCACTGAAGGGCAAGTTGAGCCTCGGCCAGGCTCAGGGCATCACGACCGCCCTGGGCCCGGGTCTGGTGGTGGGTTTCGTCTACGGTCCGTCGATTGCGCAGGCGGATCACCGCGTCCTGATCGACGTCCTCATTGCGATTCCGTTGTTGTTGATCATCGTGGGGTTCATCGTGTGGTTATCGGTGGGCCTCTCTCTCTCGCCGGTGGAGGCGATTCGCCGCCGGGTGGCGGCCATCGCGGCCAACGACCTCACCGAACGAGTGCCCGAGACCGGCGGTGACGACGAGGTCTCGCGTCTGGCCCGGACGCTCAACGCGATGCTCGACCGCCTCCAAACCAGCACCCGCCTCCAACAAGAGTTCGTCTCGAACGCGTCACACGAGTTGCGCAGTCCGCTCACCACGCTCCTGGCTACGGTGGACCGAGCGTCTCATCACCTGGACGAGACCGACTGGGTGGAGTTCACCGATACCATTCGTCGCGAAGGACGTCGCATCGATTCCCTGGTCGACGACCTGTTCTTCCTCGCGCGTAGTGACGAACGCGGAGAGGAGATGCGCCGTGAGGAAGTGGATCTCGACGACATCTTGGACGAGGAGGCGCGACGGGTGCGCCAGATGACGACGTTCTCGATCTCCACCGCGGGGGTGCAACCAACGCGGATATGGGGGGACCCCGCGATGCTGCGACGAATGGTGCGCAACGTGGTGGACAATGCGCTGCGCTTCGCCAATGAGGAGGTGTCCTTCTGCACCCGCTACGTGGGCCCGATGGCCGAGATATGCGTGCACGACGACGGCGCCGGGGTGGACGTGGCCAACTCCGAGCGGTTGTTCCAACGCTTCGTGCGCTCCGACGCCGCGCGATCTCGCTCCTCGGGCGGTACGGGCTTGGGCCTGCCGATTGTGGCCGAGATCGCGGCGCGCCACGGGGGGGACGCGCGCTTCATCACGGTCGAGTCGGGCTCGACGATGCAAATTCGGGTCCGGCGTTATTAGTCTGGTCTGGGGTCGCGTCGCGAGCACGCCCAAGTGTGGTGAGGTGAGAACTGATGAAGGATCGAACAGTTCGAGTCATTCGCTGGTCGTTGTTGCGACTGCTCACGCTGGGTGCCCTCGCGGAGACGTTCTGGACCATCTACGTCGCCTACGAACTTCCACGGCACTACGTGGCCATTCACTGGGACGTGGCGTGGGTGGGGATCGACGTGGCCCAGGTGTTGATGTTGGGCGCGTCGGCCTGGGCGGGGTGGCGTCGCCACATCTCGCTGGTGATCTTCGCCACCGCCAGTGCGACACTGTTACTGATCGACGCCTGGTTCGACGTGACCACCGCGCGTCACGGCGACGTGGCCCAAGGAATCCTGCTGGCGGGTCTCGTCGAGGTCCCGTCGGCGCTGGTGCTGCTCTGGGTGGCCCATCGGGTACTTCGTCATTCGTCGTTGCTACCCACCGGATCGAGCGATTCGTTGCGCTCAGCTACCTTCGACACGGTCGAGCCCTTCGACTAGTCACCGACGTCGATGCCTTCGAGGTCCAGCAGGAACTTCTTGACGCTGACGCCGCCGCCGTAGCCGCCGAGTCCGTGTCGGGCCACCACGCGGTGACAGGGCACGATAACGGGCCAGGGGTTGGCGTGATTGGCGTTGCCGACGGCGCGGGCCGCCCGTGGATGACCCGCGAGTTGCGCCACGTCGGCGTAGGTGGCGACCCTGCCGTAGGGAAGAGATCGCAGCGCGCGCCATACGTCTCGTTGGAAGTCGGTGGCGGGCGTCTCGGCGAGGTCGACCTCGAAAATGGAGCGCGAACCTTCGAAGTACTCCCTCAATTGGTGCGCGGCACGCGAGACGCTGTCGCTGGGGGTGCTGAGGGTTGGCGGTGGACTCTCGTGGGGCATGTACACCCGCGTCACGCCCAATTCGTTCCCGGCGACGACCCACGGTCCGACGTCGGAGGCGACGCTGACGAAAGAAAGGTCCATCAAGTCGTTCTAGTCGCCATTGGTCGACCCGCGGCGCGAACAATGAGAAGAAAACTGCCAAAGGACCCGGTGTGAGAGCACTCGGGGCGGCGAGGGATGCCTGCTAAAACTATGTCATGAAAATTTCTCTCTTTCGAGAGTCGCGCGCGGGCGA
>VFSW01005883.1_pt1 | contig 18080 bp, 22 predicted proteins | sample 5358111 | NCBI WGS metagenome assembly VFSW01 (sample SAMN11554181, study PRJNA540505) | mine drainage metagenome | isolation source: sediment from site ElyBrook_90M | place: USA: Ely Copper Mine, Vershire, VT | collected 2017
CCGACCACTCGCGCCGGGCGCGGGAAGCGAACTCGCCCGCGCCCTCTCGGTGAGCCAACTCCCCAACGCGACCGTCACGATCGTCGGCCTCGCCCAGGTTGACGCGAGCAGCGCACCGCCCAGCCCCCTCTGGCCTAGCGAGATTCAGAACTTCAACGCCGTGCTCTGCCACGAGTCCCGAGCGCAGCTGTGCCGCCTCTACGCGGTGGCGTCTGTCAGTGAGTCCCTCAACCCACCAGGAGGTGCGAAGTGAGCAGTTCGGACCAGCATGGAGCAACACCGGTGAACCCGGCTGCCTTGGCCGAAACGCTCAGCGGCACCCGGTTGGCGAACGTCGACTATCTCATCACTGGCCCCAGGGGAGAGCGCAAAATTGCCCCTGGCTCTCACTTTCGTGAAGAAGCCCGAGCTGTCAACCTCGGACACGCCGCGGGTCACGTGGTCGTGGGCGAGGCGCTCGCCGATGTGGTTCGCGTGGCGTTCTCGGAGCATGCAGGCCTTGAAGCGCGCTTAATGGCCTCCGAGCCCCGTCGGCGTACCCGGGAACACCTGTACGCCGCCGCCGCCAACGTGGCCGTGCCCCTTCGGGCACTTCCGTTAAACGACGTCGACCGCTACCGGCGCCGGAGCGTGAACGCTGCCAAGGTGCTGCTGATCATTGGTGATACCAGCGTCCTCGCCAACCAGGCCTACCGGGCCGGCGCGCCGATCTACCTCGCCCTCACCCTCGCGATCAGCCTCGCGACGTCGGTCGTGGCCATCGGCTCCAAGTGGGGCCACGAGATCGAGACGAGCGCCCAACGACGGCGGCGCGGACCCGTCCCAAACGCGGCTGCTGTGGTCGTGCGGCCCTTCTTCGACGACAGCGCCACGAATCAGGAGGTCGGCCTCTGGCAGCGACTCTCGATCGCGGCCGCGCTCGTGATGTTCCTCGCCCTCTTCTTTATGGGAAGCGGCAGTGGCGACCCCACCGAGCTCGCGGCGGGTTACGGACTCCTCGGAGCCCTCACCGTCGCGGGATCGGCCGGCGCTGAAGCGTACGCCGCGAATGACGCAGCCGAGCAACGCGAGGGTGCCGAGCGTCGTCTCTCCCGCGCCAGCGAGGATCTGAAGGCATTCGAAGAGCTCGAGCACCGCTCCGCCCAACAGCACCGTGACGCCGCCACTCTCGAAACAGCTGCCCGCCACCGTGGCGTCGCCACCGCGGCGACGGTTGCGGAGAAGGCCAATCGTTTAACTGATACACCTGACGTCGGAGGGTACGTCGACGGTGGTCACATCCCGGTCACGGTCGCTCCACCGACGCCGCAGACTCCAACGGTCGTGAGCGAACCTCGCCGATCAAGGGTGCGACCCGTCTACGAACTGCACAGTGACCCGCTCAATTACGTCAACTACGCCCCGGTGCACAGTGCAGGAGAAGTCCCGCCCACCAGCGCGCCCGGCACACCTCGCCGTCGCCATCCGGCGGTCAACTCTGATGCCCCGTACGAGGCGCCCCTCAACCATTCCGCGAACGGCGGCGGTCAGTCATGATCGCGCCCAGCACAATTCAGGCACCGGTCGTCTGCGATCTACTCGTCACGGATCTCTCCATCCGCAACCTGGGCCTCGCGGGGACGCCTCGCCCGTCACCGCGCGAAGTGCCGCCGAGAGCCACCGTCGATGCCGCCGCGATCCGCCGAGGACTGCCACCCGCACCTCGGCTGCGCGCGGACGCGCTGGTGGAGGCCGTTCTGGACCAGTCCGCGTCAGTGGAGGAGATTAATGACGTCGCGCGACGTCGCCACCAGATCCTGCTCATCGCCCTCGCGCACCTGAGCGCCCGTCGAAGTCCCGGGGCCTGGCACGTTCAGATCTCCACCTTTGACGCGACATCGCCCCTCGATCTTCCTCGGACGCGCCTCGACCGGCAAGGCCTCGACCACGCACGTCGGGCCCTCAGCTCCCCTTCGTCAGGCGGCTGCTCCATCCTCGGACCGGCACTTCAGCGGGCGAATACTCGTCTCGCAGCCTTCAACGGTCCGTCCCTCTTGGTCGTGCTCAGCGACTTCGAGCTCTTCGACCCCCAGCCCGTCGTCGCACTCGCCGCCTTGGCGAATAACCATGCGAGCGAGGCGGTCGCCATCTCGCTCAATCGTGAACCGCCGACCGTACTCCTGAACAGCCGCCTCACCACGGTGCACGTCCGTTCCGACGACGCACCGTTGGTCCTGGCGCGCGCCATCGTCGACGCCGCACGGCGCTGCGCCGCAGGATCACAGGAGGTCGCGCCGTGACTCGCGGCCGCACGGCATGGTTCGTGGTCTTGACCGCCGTCAGCCTCCTGGCGACGCTCCACCTGATGGCTTCCACTGGCTTCGTCGGGTCACCGCCGCTTTCCTCGCTGCCGGAACGTCACCTGCAACCTCCCTGGTGGGAAGCGGTCACGACCGCGTCACCCTCGAGCGGTGTCATAGAAGTCACTATTCCCGCTGCGCTGCTCTTTGCCAACAACTCCTCGAATATTTCCCCGAGTGGTGTTCTGGCACTCCGACACCTCACTCCCGATCTCAACGGCGCGACACGTATCGACGTCGCAGGTTGCACCGACGCCGTGGGTGGCGTCGACTCCGCGTTCAACGTCTCTCTCTCCTGGCGGCGAGCGAGCGCCGCTCGAATCGCGTTCGTACGACTGGGTGTCCCGAGGAATCTGTTCCGCCTCTCAGCCCTCGCCGACACGCGCCCGGCGACCCACGTCGCCGGACTCGATCGGGCGACCATTGACGCGCTCAATCGTCGCGTCATCGTGACTATCTTTCGGAAAACCTGACGACAATGGCCGAACCACCACGAAACTGGCAGTCCAGTGCCCGCGGTCTCGCGACCACCGTGTTCATCGTCGCGGTCGCCCTCTTCTTCGCGGTGCGACTCTTGGAGTCGATCGCCACCGCGCTGGTGGTCATTGCGGTGATCGTGGCGTTGGCACTCGGCGCAATCGCCCTCGTTCGGGCGAGGAGGTCGAGGTGGTAATCCGCGGCCGACTCCCACTCGGCGCCCTCGCGAACATTCCGCCAGTGTCTCTCCTGACGAACGTCGTGATTTTTACAACGGCCCTTGACACAATTGGCAAAAGATCGTATCGTAAGCGGGTTTCACTGTGATGCGTTCACGCATTGCTTACATGCTCGTCAAGGACGAGCACGTAAACCCGACTGTTCCGCCGGTAGCGGGACCCACGCACGCCACCGAGCACTCGACCCGTCCGCGTGAGTGGCAGGCAAAGAGAGGAGGTGTCTAAATGTCACGCACGTTCCACCACGGCGAACGACGCATTCGCGTCCGCGCCATTCGCAACAACCCCACCGACCTACGCTGGTTCGCCCGAGCGCTAATTGAACTCGCTCAGGCGCAAGCCGAAGCTGAGGCTCAGGCCGCGGCCGAGAAAGCAGTTCGCACCAAAAAGCGACGTCCTCGGCACCTGCACTCGATCGACGCTTCGCTAGACGCCTCCACCGACGCCAAAGACAACTCTGAAGCGAGGTCCGCGTGAGCCAGGTCCCGCTCGCGTGGTTGCGTCTCACCTGGCCGCGCGAACTCTCCCTCGAACAGCACCTTGGCGCCCTCGCGGTTCTGGCGACGTCGGGTCAGGGACCGACTTTGGTTTCCTCACTCGGGACCGCGGGGCTCGTGACCCACGACCTCGCCGTCGCCGAGCCAAGTGCCGAGCACCTGGCACACCAACTCTCAGGTCTCGTCCCGGGTCTCAGCATCACGGTTCTCCCGGCGGCGCCCGTCGTCGAGATCAGCCGCGCCATTGAAGTTCGCCTCTCGACCAGGCAACGTGCACTCGCGACCACCATCCCTGAAGCAAGTACGCGGTCCATTCTCGCCGCCCTCGCGAACGTGCACGCGGGAGAGCACCTCCGGCTTCTCTGGTGGCTCGGAGGCCCCCTGCGTCCTACAGCGGTGTCAAACAACCTGCAATCTCTCCCCTCCGACTCGTGGTTAAAGGACCTCGCTCTCGCGCCTTTCGTGACGCGCCGACCCATCGATCCCGAGACACGCAACGCACTACGCGCAAAACAGTCACTGCCGGGCTGGAAGGCCATGGGGTATATCGGGGTCAAGGCCGACGGTCGTCCGCGTCAGCGTCAATTGATCGGACAGGTCCTGGCGGCGCTGCGCACCTTAGAGGCCCCCGGCGTCGCGTTCTGGGTGCGCTCGAGCGCGACCGCTCACGTCGCCGCGCCCAAGGTTCCCTGGCGACACCCGCTACGTCTCAACGTCGCGGAAGTGGCGCTCCTCTCCTCCTGGCCTCTGGGCCCCACGAACGATCTTCCAGTCACGGCGCAGCGCTCGAAGCTCGTCGCGCCGCGTGCGCCGGTGCCTTCGCGTGGCCGCGTCATCGGCGAGGCAACCTATCCCGGCGTTTCTCGCCCGCTCGCCATGTCGATCAACGATTCACTTCGCCACACCTGGGTCTTGGGGCCGAGCGGCGTCGGGAAGTCGACGCTGCTGGCCCATCTCATCGAGCGTGACATGAAGGACGGCCGAGCGGTCATCGTCGCTGAGCCGAAGGTTGACTTGATCGCGCAAGTCTTGACACTTGTGCCTGCTCACCGCCTCGGCGATGTCGTGCTCCTCGACCCCAAGGATCTTCTGGCCACAGTTGGGCTCAACCCGCTCGAGGGTGGCACCCAGCACCCCGAGATCGTCGCCGATCAGATCCTGGCGGTCTTCCAGCACCGTTACGGTCAGCTGCTCGGCACGAGAACAACGGACATCTTGTCGGTGTGCTTGCACACGCTGGCGAGGATACCCGGCGCCACCCTCGTTGGTCTGCCGCTTCTGCTTACCGATGCTAATTACCGTCGACGTTGTCTGGCCCAGATCGATGACCCCATCGCCATCGAACCCTTCTGGAGCGCGTTCGAAGCGTGGAGTGACGCCGCGCGCACCGAGGCGATCGCGCCGCTCCTCAACAAGATTCGCCCCCTGCTCCTGCGTCCACAACTGCGCGCCGTGCTGGGCCAGGCTCACCCGCGTTTCTCGATGCGAGATATCTTCACCCAGCGAAAGATATTGCTCGTCGACTGCTCCAAGGGCGAACTCGGGCCCGAGACCTCCGCGCTACTCGGCAGCCTCGTAGTCGCCCTGGCCTGGAGCGCTACCTTGGAGCGAACCGCGATCGCACCCGCACTGCGTCACCCCGTGTCGGTGGTGCTCGATGAGTTCCAAGAGTACTTGCGGCTCCCCACGGACTTGGGCGACGCCCTTGCCCAGGCGCGCGGTCTCGGCGTGGGATTCACCATCGCCAACCAATACATCCACCAGTTGGATCCCGCGATGCGCTCGGCCGTTATGGCGAACGTACAGAACAAGATCTGCTTTCACTTGGCCGACGAGGACGCGAAGGTCATGGCCACCAGGGGCAGTGGCCTCGATCCCGAGGACTTCGCCAATCTCGGCGCCTACGAGTTCTACGCCCAACTAGTCGCCGGCTCAACGATCCAGCCGTGGTGCAGTGGACGATCCCTCCCACCCAGTCCTCCCACGAGCGATCCCAAGGTCGTGCGAGACGCCTCACGGCAACGCTACGGACGACCCCGTGCCGAGGTGGAGGCCGAGCTCCGCGCCCTCGTTGAGCGTCCCGCACGTGTCAGCCACAACGACCTCACTCCTCGTCCGCGAAGCGGAGGTACGTCATGAGCGTCCCGCGTTGTCCGCTCGACCGTCCGGTCGCGTCGAGGTGTACCTCCAAAACTGCCTGCCAGGTCGGTGAATCCGACCTCTACCGGGCGCGGACTGACTCTTCATCTCTCAACACTTCCTATCTCAGCCAGATGACCCCTGGCTGCTCACCACATCCCAACAGCGGGGTGGCGTTATGAGCTCCGCCCAACTACGTCCCGAAGGTCTTTCGATTCTTCGAAACCAACTCTCTCTGCGGTCCGTCGACATCATCTCCCGAGTCACCGAACTGCACTTCATGACCGGACAACAAATTTCCTCCATGTACTTTCCAATTGACGAGCACGAAAGCCCAGCCGGAGCAGCCCGCGCGGCTCGGCGAAGTCTGGAGCTTCTGACGAGAGAGCGACTCCTCGTTCGTCTCCAGCGACGAGTGGGAGGAGCACGAGCAGGATCGTCGTCGTATATCTACGCGCTCGGTCCCGTCGGACACCGACTCCTGGCGTTGGAACGACCACGACCGCGCTATCGAGAGCCGAGCGCCACGTTCATCGACCACACGCTGGGTATTTCCCAACTCGTCGTTGACGTGTCAGTAGCCGCGAGAGCGGGAGCGTTCGAAATTCTCGATCGCCAGAGCGAACCCTTGTGCTGGCGGGCGTTCTCCTGGCGAGGGGCTCCAGCGGCCCTGCGACCGGATCTCTACCTCGCGCTCGGGACCAAGGACCTCGAGCGACGCTGGTTTTGTGAGGTGGACAATGGCACCGAACACCTTCCCGCCGTCATCAAGAAATGCCGCCAGTACGAGGCGTACTACCAGTCGGGTAAGGAGCAACTCGTGCACGGGGTTTTCCCGCGAGTCTGCTGGCTCGTGCCCGACGATAGACGTGCCACAACGCTGCGTCGGGCCATATCTTCCGAGCCTCGTCTCAGCCAACCCCTCTTCGTCATCGCCCTACGAAGTGACGCGGTGGCGACATTAAGAGGAGACGAGTCGTGAGCGCGAACCGAGTACCCCGAAACACCGTCCTCGTGGGTGACGTTCGAGAACAACTGCGAACCCTGCCCACGTCGTCAATCGACACCGTCATTACCAGTCCCCCGTACGTGCAACTCAGAAACTACGGGGTTGACGGTCAGATTGGTCTGGAGGACAATGTTGAGGGGTGGGTTGACTCAATGGCCGAAGTAGGCCGCGAGCTCGGTCGCGTCTTGAAGCCCACGGGATCCTGGTGGCTCAATCTCGGCGACAGCTTCAGTCGCCACCCCCGTCTTGGAGCACCGGCCAAGGGACTTCTGCTCGCGCCGGAGCGACTCGCCCTGGCCCTCGCCGCTGACGGCTGGATTATCCGCAACAAGGTGGTATGGGCAAAGCCCAACCCGATGCCCCACAGCGTGAAAGACCGTCTCGCGTGCACCTGGGAGGTGGTGTACTTCCTCGTTCGCTCGCCCCGCTACGCGTTTGATCTCGACGCCGTGAGAATTCCCCATCGCTCGGGCAGGCACGCCAGCGCGGTCGCGGATTCACGGAAGAAAACGTCAAGCCAGACGTCGTCCGAACGACCTCGCTGGGCGGGGCCGCTCGCCGGGAATAACTCGGGCCTCGCCACGCTGAAGGCGCGGGGACTCGCCGGTCATCCATTGGGCAAGAACCCCGGCGACGTGTGGACAATTGCCACCTCGGGGTTTCGCGGTGAGCACTTCGCGACATTTCCCACCGGCCTCGTCGAGCGTCCCCTGCTCGCGACATGCCCGGAGAAGGTGTGTGCCCGTTGCGGCAAGGCGTGGGTGAGAAGTGCCCATTCAACGCTCGGGCACCTCGCAGTTAGAGGGGAGATACGGCCGGCGTGCACGTGTCGAGCGGGAACCACTCCGGGTCTCGTTCTCGACTGCTTCTTTGGGGCGGGCACGGTGGGGCTCGTCGCCGAACGACACGGACGAGATTGGCTGGGCATCGAACTAAATCCCGCCTTCGCGACGCTCGCCGTCGAGCGAATTGAGGGCGCCCGCGAGAAACATGTCAAGAAACAGGTTGGTCGAGCCGCGTGAGAAACACCTCTCACAGCTCACCAACCGTAACGATCACCGAAAGGAGGTGAACTATGGAAAATCAACCTACACAACACATGGAGGGCGAAGACCTCGAGCGCAGGGCGGAGCTCGGACGTCGCGAATCTCCGCCACGCATCTACGTGGCGAGTCTCAGCGACTACAACGCCGGTCGGCTCCACGGCGAGTGGATCGACGCTGCTCAGGAACCCAACGACCTTCACGAGGCCGTGGTCGCAATGCTGAAGAAATCCCCGGAACCAGCCGCGGAGGAGTTCGCCATCCACGACTACGAGAACTTCGACCCTCTTCAACTGGGCGAATTCGAGAGCCTGGACACGGTGTCACGCCTGGCGCTCGGCATCGCCTCGCACGGGGCCGCCTTCGCCCACTACGCCAGCCTCGTCGGCACCGACGACGACCACTTGAGCAACTTTGAGGAGGCGTACTTTGGGCACTTCGACTCCCTCGAGAGCTACGCCAACGAGGCGCTCGACGACCTCGGGTACGTGAAACAAGTTGAGGACCTTCTCCCGAACTACCTCGAGGCCTACGTCACCTTTGACGTGGAGGGCTTCGCTCGTGACCTCGAAATCTCGGGCGACGTCGTCACGAGTGAGGGTGACGGTGGGGTCTACGTGTTCAATGGTCACGTCTAAATGAGGTGCCGTAGTTTCCACAACAGGGTGATGCGTACACGCATCTTTCCTGGTACAATGAGGTATTACCTTAGGAGGGTGAGGGTGAACACGGACGAAGCCAAGCGCTTAGGGGAGATGATTCGACGACGCCGACACGAGCTCGGACTCTCGACTCATGACCTGGGGAACCTCATTGGCACCAGAAACTCGACAATCCTGCGCGTCGAGCAGGGCGCCTTCGCCGCGCCGCGCCCTGACAAGCTCGCGCGCATCGCCGAAGCGTTGCACTTGGGCCTCGCCGACGTGTTCGCTACCGCGGGCTACGTCGTGCCGAGTGAGTTGCCGAGTCTTCGCTCCTACCTGCTCGCCAAGTATCACGAGCTGCCCCAAGCGGCCATCGATGAGTTGGGTGGTCTCTTTGACACCCTCGTGGACAAACACGGCCTTGCCGTGCCGATCAATATCGACGGCGGTGGCGACGCAACCGAACGACTCGGGGGCGACGAGACAATGATGAGAGACGAGGTGCCCGCATGAGTCCTCGCACCAAATCCTCGCCCACGCCACCGCGGGCTCTCGAGCGCGACGCGAACGAGTTGACCGGCACGGCCGTCATCTACGCGCGCGTGAGTACCAAGGAGCAGGCCGAACGTGACGGTGACCCCGAGGGCTACTCGATTCCCGCCCAACGCGAGGCTTGTACCCGTAAGGCCCGGACGATGGGTGCCGTGGTCCTCGAGGAGTTCGTCGATCGAGGTGAGTCGGCCAAGACCGCCGACCGTCCCGAACTGCAGCGAATGCTCGACTACCTGGCCGCTAACCAGGTCAATTACGTCATCGTGCACAAGATTGACCGCCTCGCGCGAAACCGTGCCGACGACGTCGCAATCAACCTCGCGATCGAGCACGCCGGGGTCCAACTCGTCTCGGTCACCGAGAACATCGACGAAACGCCCTCGGGAATCCTGTTGCACGGCATCATGAGCTCGATCGCCGAGTTCTACAGTCGCAACTTGGCGAACGAAGTCATGAAGGGCACCATGCAGAAGGTGAAGGCGGGCGGGACTCCAATGAGGGCCCCGACCGGTTATCTCAACGTACGATCGGTCGTGAACGGGCGGGAATTCCGCGGCATTGAGATCGACCCCGAGCGCGGACCACTCATGAAGTGGGCCTTCGAGGCCTACGCGAGTGAACGGTGGACCATTCGAACCCTCACCGATGAACTCTGCTCGCGAGGTCTCACGTCGGTCGCTGGCCCCTCGACCCCGTCCATGCCACTTTCAATGTCCAATATTCAGCGTTTGCTGCGCAACCCCTACTACATGGGCATCGTCCGCTTCAAGGGCACGCTCTACGAAGGAAGGCACGAACCTCTGGTGTCGCCCGAGACCTGGAAACGGGTCCAAGAACTGCTCGGTGCACGCAACATCGCCGGTGAGAAACAACGCGAACATCCCCACTACTTGAAGGGTTCGGTCTACTGCGGCTCCTGCGGCAGCCGTCTGGTCGTCAGTCACGCCAAGAACCGCCACGGTACGATCTATCCCTACTTCATCTGCCTGGGCCGCCAGCAGAAGCGCACGTCATGTCTCCAGCAGGCCGTCCGAATCGATCAGGTCGAAGAAGTGGTCGCCGACACGTACGCCAAGATACGCCTCACGGCCGAGCAGGCTGACAGCGTCCGGGACGTCATCCTCGGCGAAATCACCAAATTGCGCGAACTGACCAACAGCGAGAAGGGACGTTTGCACTGGCGAGTGAAGACGCTCGCCAAAGAACAGCAGAAGCTGCTTGACGCTCACTACGCCGACGCGATTCCACTCGATCTCCTAAAGAAGGAGCAGTCCCGAATCACCTCGGAAATGGTGAGCGCCAAGGCACGCCTAACGAAAATTGACTGCAGTTACACTGATGCCGAGGACAACCTAACGAAGGCACTCGAGCTCGCGCGCGACTGCGAATCTGCCTACCGGCAAGCCTCCGACAAAATCCGGCGACAATTCAACCAAGTCTTTTTCAGGCGCCTCCTCATCGACGACAACTACGACGTCAATGGAGAACTAGAGGAGCCCTTCGAAACTCTGCTCGGCGACGAAGTCCGACAGGCAGCGGCGTTGAGGACTGAAGCAGACCTCCGGAGAATTTTTGACGAAGGCGCTGAGTGCGGCGGCACAGAAGAACCCGCGAACTCCAAACTTGTTATGGCGGGGGCGGTATCTTCGGGTTCGGACCCGACACCGCTTTTGGTCGGGGGTTTGAAAGAAAGCACGATGGTGGGCGCTGAGGGACTCGAACCCCCGACCTGCTGAGTGTAAATCAGCTGCTCTAACCAACTGAGCTAAGCGCCCGGAAGGTAACAGCCTAGAGGGTTCCAGCATCGAGCATGGAGACGAGTAGTTCGTGGGTTGCCGCAAAGACCGGATGACGCAGGACCCTCGCGTGCGTAACGAGATCGTCTCCACGATAATCGGCGGCAACGCCGCCAGCTTCGCGAGCGATCAGCAACCCGGCCAGGTAATCCCAAGGATTCAAGGCAGAGTGTTGAGCGACACCGTAAACATCGAGCGAACCGTCGGCCACCAGACAGATTTCAATACTCGCGGACCCGAGTGACCGGCATTGAGCCCAACCCAAATGTCGAGAAGGCAATCCCGAGAAGCTTACGATGGACTTCGAAAGGTCTCGCTGCCCACTGGTGCGAATAACGATTCCGTCGCGCTGCGCACCCGATCCCTTTTCAGCCTCGAAAGTCGTTCCAGTTGCCTGATTCTTTACGAGGGCTCCAACCAGCTCAGTTCCTCGCAACACTGCCAAACTCGTCGCGTAAAAAGGGATTCCCCGGTCGCAATTGGTCGACCCGTCTATGGGATCGACCACCACGGTCATCTCCCCGTCACCAGTGACCCCCGACTCCTCGCTGACCACCCGCAAGCCTGAAGCGGTTAGGACCCGAAGTGCAACCTCGTCAGCTACCAAGTCCACGTGATATTGCGTCTCGCGCTGTCCGGTCAAGCCCCTTCCCCGTTGTTCCCCTACTGCGCCACCGATCTCGTCGGCACACTTTCGCAGCGTCTCAATGATCGAACCGTTCACGATGCTACGGTAGCGTTGTCGGAGGCTAACCTGAGAGGTAATGGCCGCCATTGATGTCGCTGGTTTCGTAGCAGATCTAAAGGACCATGCGGTCAGTCACGGATTTCATGTTCACGACGAACGTCACTTTGTTGAGACCTATTCACTTCGCCAGGCCTGGGAAGTCGACCTGCACCCCGAAGACGGGTGCGGGGGTCCGGTCGACTTACACATCGAACTTGATGTCGATCCAAGGACACTGCTCGCGTTTGAAGACGCGGTGCTCGGGCTACCAGACGAGGTCGACCCGCCTGACGAATTCCATTTCCCATTGGTGCTCACCTGGAGCCTTCCACCCATGCCGCATGGCCCCGACCTTTTGCGCCTGGCAATTGACTTGGCCCCGATCGGCGGAATGGAGATGCCCCTTGAAGTAACCGCGACGGACTCATTTGCCTCGCCAACAGAGAGTAGCGAGCGTCGAATCTCGATTGTGACACGTCGAGCGGTCTCGCTGAGCCAAGTGGCGAAGGGCGAGGATCCACTGTGTGACATTTTCGATCGCGGGCGCAGTGTGAGCGACTTCTTGTTGCAGGCTGCTGACTCGTGGCTCGGCTGACGCGGACCTCCGGCGGCGCCTTGGCAGTTCTGATCGCCAGCGTGGTATTAAGCGCGTGTGGGACCGGTGCCGCGGTGAGTCAGGCGAGGGTCGCGTGCAAACTGGTTGAGCGCGCTATTCATCTTCAAGCAAAGAGTAACAATGTGGGACTGTCCACATCGGTGAGGAACTCTCTTCGAGCCAATGCCATGAGCGAACTGCTCAAGGCGACCCCTGCTGCAGCCGCCGCCACGTCAGCCGATGGCAGTTGGAATCCGCTCATGACCACCATCAACGAAGCCGAACGGGTGCCTTTGGCTCAACTCGTTCCAGCACTGACGAGACTGTGTCAAGTAGCGAATTCCTCGACGCCCTATCTCTGATTCAGTTCACCTTGGGAATGCGTTCGTAGAGCCAGGCGAGGGAGTTCTCCTCGAGCATGGCCTCCTCCCACCCTTTCAAGACGTCTTCGAGGCCGGCCAATGAAGCCACTTTGCCAATGATTACCACCGTCAAGTCACTCACTTCCTCATCCGAGACGAGGAAGTCGCCGAAGATGTCCTCGTTGACCATCGCATCTGGCTCCACCATCAAATACAACTCGCCCGTTGCCTCAACCCAGGACAACTCGTACTCATTGTCCGACTCGTCAGTCCACTCGCTGCCAAACTCGAACTCCGCGCTTTCACGACGGGCTTCGTTCTGCTCATAGAAGGATTCGATGTCCATGGAAGCAGCCTACGCCCTCACTATGTGCGTTGTGAAGTGCGCGGTAGAGCGCATGCTGAGAGCCATGAGAAATGGCAACCTGACTGGAATGGGGAAGGTAGCGAACCGTTGCGCCTCCTGGTCTGTACTGGCGCCCATGACAACCAATTCAGATGTACTTGAAAAACTGCGCCAGGAATGGCGCTTCACCAGCCACGGCGACGAGTCGCGGAGATCTTACGTAGCTCTGGTCTCGAAGCATCCCGAAGTCGCCTTGATCGGATTAACCGACATGGGTGATGTGGTCCACACACTCGAAGCCAAAGGAGGACGAAGTGTCTTGGAGCGCGCCGCCATCATCAGTGCGCTCTTGCAAGAAGCTGAGGATGTCCACGTGCACCGCGCGCTCCTCCAAACAATGATTCCGGGAATCGTCAGCGTCTGTCGCCAACTACGATTCGGCGAAGGAATTGTCGACGATCCCAGTGAAACACTTGGTACGGCCCTCGGCCTGGCTAGTGAATTGATGATCGATTGGTCTGGTCAGACCCGCCAATACGCGGCGCCCGACCTCCTCTCGGCACTTCGAGGTCGACTTCGCCGATGGCTCTTAAAGGAGAAGGCCGCCCGGCACGCCCTCGGCCAACACGAATTCGGCGAGGAAAGCGCTCGCGAAGCGTCTCTCCTACTCACCAGGTTAGAGAGTCTTCAGGGCGGTCCTTTTGAACGATTGTCTCGAATCACGTACGCACGGGTCTTCGAAGGCAAGACACTTCGAGACGTCGCGCGTGATGACTGCTCATCGCCAGCAACGTTGCAACGAGAACTGCAGCGCTTCGCCGTTCGCTTCCTTATCTAGGTCATTCAAAGGATGCCCCATGACGAATCGCTATTTTCCGCAACCGACGCTACCCTTCGTCATAGATGACGCCCAATCGAACTACGTCCAGGAGTTCGAGCATATTGATGTGGTCGAGTCCATTCCTATTACTAGTCCTCGTGATCACCCTCACTGCGTCGACGAGCCCGGCGAAGCTGTTCCACGTCTCGAATTCGACTCGAACATCCCTCTCGCACGTCACCGACGTCCGACCTTCGTCGCCCAGCACGACCGTGAGGACCTTGCGCTCGACCGCTCCCCTGAACAAACGTCGGGCGACGATTCGTGCCAAAGCGCCTCACTCGAGCGCCTTGGTACCGATCGCCAGTGCGATATCAAAGCCTCGATCCTCAAACTTGACCATATCGACCGTGAGTCGGTCCGGTTCAGACGTAGGGGTCTCGGTGTCCAGCGGAGCGGTGTCGGGGACGCTCGATTCGGTACTATGGGTCGTCGACGTGCCACTCAATGGTCCGGGTTCCTGGCAACTCGCTTCGAGCGGACCGATCGATTTGACTCTTTACTGCGCTGGCCAGCCGAGTCCGATCAGCGCCGTGGTGGTCATCGCGACCAGCCAGACATGTCAAGTGCAGATCGCCCCGATCAGCAGGGCAATACCGATCAATTGGCAATTGATACCCCGACCGTGAAGAGGCGCTTCGCCGGACCAATTAACGGGTCGGCTCTGGCAATGTATTTTCTTTTACTTCCTTACGTCGTGGTCAGTCGTTGGGGATCCAGTATGGATACGGGGCACCGCTGGACGCTGCGCATCGTCTTGGTGATCCTGTCCATGTTCTGGAGTGCATTCGCGGTTCAGATGCTGCTCAATGTGCGCAGGATCCGCCACGGCCTCTCCCACGGTGTCGGAGGCAGTGCCTGGTTGGCTGGACTAATTGTTGCAGGACTTTCGATGATCTTCTCGACCAATGGTGGACCCGCTCAGTTCGCACCTCGCCCATCGAGTGCGGTCTCGCCTTCGACCATGTCGGCCCAAGAACGGGACGCCAGCACAAATCACCACCTTCGCCGTTCGCATCCCAAAGGGCTCCCACCGGGGGATGCCATCTCGATGGTGCCCCTGGCCCTTATGGCTAAACGTCGAGGTGACCTGCTTCGCGAGCATCAATCCGTCGATTCTGAACAAGACGTTGACTCCGCCATTGAGGTTCTCAGAGGCCTTCGACCCGGTGTCATTGACCACATCCACAAGTTGATGGGGAATCGAATCTGTGGGCTGGTCGAGTGCGCCGACGACTGCGGACTTTCCAACGAGGAGGAATACTCGTTAATCGATCCGTGCGTGGTCTGCTACCTCGGCCCTTCGAGCAATGGTGGCCTGGTCAGTTTCTCACGAGAAGGAGGGCGACTTGGGGTGCGTCCCAACTGGAGTGACGAACAGATCCGCGAGTCGGTGGTTGCGTTGCACCGCGGAAAACTCGTGTTCACCACATCCACCGAAGGGCTTATTCGGGCCCTAGCAGTGCGTTCCATACATAAGACCTTGGTCGTTCACCTCGGAAGCGTCCAGGGCCTCGACGGCGACCTCGCCTCGTCGTGTGTGACGGTCTTCGCCTTGGCGAACGAGGAGGCGGATCCCTTCGCCCTGTCTGGTGCCAGTGCCGTCAAGGACGCAGTGACGAGTTCGAGATTCGCTATCCGCGTCAACTTGTTGCGAGCCGATCCGACGGTCGATGGGTTGGTTGAGCCGTTCACACCAACCCTGCGCCGGCGGTGTTTAGAGATGCTGGCGTATTTGGCTCTTCATCGCCAGGAACCAATCACGGGCGAGAGGATTCGCTCACGCGTGCTCACCTACGCTGACGTCGATGCCTCGAGCAGGACACTCGCGAACACCGCGAGCTCGATCCGACGGAGCATCGGATCTGACAGCGAGGGTCCACGATTGCATGGCGTCACTTCATCGGGACTGTACGTGACCCACGGTGTCGCCAGTGATCTCGAAGACTTCACCAACTTGGTCGCACGTGCCCGCCGGCTGCCCGTGGTGGAAGCGGCACCCCTGGCCCGACAAGCCCTGGCTCTCGTCCAAGGCGAACCGTTGGCGAGTGCGCTGCGCGGATACGAATGGTTTCTCGCCGAAGGCTTTGCCTCCAGGCTGTCTCGTGACGGCGAGTGGTCAGCGCTCCTCGTGCACCATTTGGCTTCGGAGCTCGGCGACTACGAATTGGCCTTTTGGGCCATTCAACAGGGCCTCTTGATCGATCCCTACAGTTCGGTGCTGCGCGATACCCTCACCATCGTGCCGCGACTACGCCAATTTCGAAGCGATCGACCCCACATTGCGCAAGACCAATCCATCCGCTCCGGCGGCGCTGTAGCGATGAGCTGGTCGCTCAACGGCCTCGGCAATCAGGTCACCAAGTAATTTCGAAAAGGCCAACGGTGGCTCGACAAAGAGGTGTTTGGAGAGCGAGCCCGGAATCGTATTGATCTCGTTGACGTAGAGCTCATCATCGTTGACCAGGAAGTCCAGTCGCGCCACTCCCCGCACCGAGGCGATCTCACTGATCAGCGTGGCGTAGTGGCGTACGGCATCTTCCTGGCCAACGCCGAGGCGCGCCGGTAGTTCTCGAGGTGCCGAGACCATTCCCTCGCCGCCCACGTACTTATCGCGATAGTTGAGAATTTCCGCCACCGACGATCGGCGGATCGGTTTCTCAATCGCCGAAAGCTCGAGCTCGGGAAAGATGCGCAGCGCAATCTGCACGTCGGTGAGGTCGCGACGATAGGGCTCTACCACGCAACCTCGAGACAAGTGGATATTGGTGGCCAGTCGAGCTCGTGCGGTGGCTAGGTCCGTCACGACGTCGATGCCGATCGAAGAGCCTCCAAAACGCGGCTTCAAGATATAGGGACCATCGAAGGCCAACGACTGCGTCGAGGTGGTCAGCAGGGCACGCGGCAGCGTTGGCAAGCCAGAAGCTTGCATCAGTGCTCCAAAGGCGAACTTGTCCATGCCGAGCGCCGCACCGGCTACGTGCGGACCCGTGTAGTTGAGTGACGCGAGGTCGAGAGCTGCTTGGAGGGTGCCGTCCTCCCCGGGTCCACCGTGAGTTCCCAGCACGAGTACGTCGAACTCGATACGACGATCCTTGCCCAGGCGTCCCGCCAGGCTGTAAAAACCACCCTGTTCTCCAAGTCGAAGACCCAACTCCGATGATCCCTTCGGTACCCCTTCGAGAAACGACTCCGCCTCAACTTCGAGTGGCACCGACCAAAAGGCAGAAGACTTCGTCCAGTAGATGCCCGTGACGTCATGAGGCGATCGCTGTAGTTCTCGTAGCGCCTGTAAGCCAGTCAATATCGAAATATCGTGTTCGGGGGTCGGTCCCCCAAAGATCACACCAATTTTCACCAAACACCTCGCCAGACCTTCACTAGACCATCAAGGGTAGTGGTCGGGCAGGTCATTGAGATACAACACACCATCACCCACGACCAGTGACGTACGAACCCAGTCCACGGCCTCATCTCGAGTGTCGAAGCGCCGTACGACGCCATCGAAGCCTGTTTGAAGTGCGAGGGCGTTGGTTCGCCCGACCACCACGAGTTCACAGCCGCGGGCGGAGACCTTCTGCGCCACCGCAAATTTCTCACCTTATTTTTCACGTCCCAACGCGTTGAGACCCGGAGTGACCACGACTCTACGACCGCTCATTTTCAGGTCCATCAGGACGGTCAGCGCTGACAGCGCACTTGCGGGATTGGCGTTGAACGTATCGTCGATGACCAAGACCCCCGATGATGCAGCGACTACATTGGCTCGATTCGCCACCGGAGCGACTCGACCTAGATGGCTGACCAGCTCATCGACGCCCACTCCGACCTCAATCGCCGCAGCGATCGCGCAGGCCAGGTTGGTCGCCTGAACCCCCGCTATCTGGTCGACGATGACGACTTCTCTCCCGTCAACGCTGATCGACCACTGGTCGTGAACCACCGCGACGCGCACGGAAGCGTCGTGGTTCATCGATCCGGCGGTGCGCACCCGCTTGCCTTCGAACTCCAACGTGTCCGGCCATCGAGCCAATCGGCCGTCGTCGATGTTCATCACTACTGTCGTGGCCATCTCCGTGATCTCGCGCTTGGCGCTTTCGATCACGTCGAGTGATTTCATCCGCTCCAGGTGAACGGGGCCAAGGGCGGTGACTATGGCGATCTCTGGCACACACCACTGGCACAGTTCTCGAATCTCTCCCGGACCGTAGGTGCCCATCTCCGCGATAAAGACCCGCGCGTCATCGCCCAGGGTCTCATTGATGGCCCGCGAGAGACCGGCACGATTGTTGAAGCTTCGCGGCGTGGCCACGACTCCGCGATTCGAACCAAGCAAGTCCGCCAGGTGATTCTTCGTCGAGGTCTTACCGAATGAACCAGTCACCGCGATGACTCGCGGGGCTATACGTCGCAGTTTGGAAGTGGCTTCCGCGAC
>VFSW01005884.1_pt1 | contig 18077 bp, 18 predicted proteins | sample 5358111 | NCBI WGS metagenome assembly VFSW01 (sample SAMN11554181, study PRJNA540505) | mine drainage metagenome | isolation source: sediment from site ElyBrook_90M | place: USA: Ely Copper Mine, Vershire, VT | collected 2017
ATTCTAAAACCCAAGGTTTCCAACACTGTTCACTGACGATTGGATCGTTTGATTGATCCAGATAGCGGCGAGCCAAAACGTAACGAAGGTGGAAACCGCAAGAAGCGCTATCGCGATAAGGCCGATTTGCCTCGTTTTGGGATCGTCCGACCGGGCGTATTTGATTCCCCGCCAGCGGGTTACCGCCAGAAAGCAGATCATCGGCAAAATGATGCTGAAAATGTATAAGCCCGCCTGCGCCCCCGCACTCGTGGAAAGAGGCGGCTCGTTTAATTTTTTCCCGCAATTGGGGCAAAAATATTCGGTAGCGGTAACCGGCTGATGGCACTGCGGGCAAAGCATCGGCGGCGGAGCGGGGATGGCTTCCATGAGTTAATTATAAGCGACCGCACGAAAACAGCCCAAGCCCGGCAGTCACCTTGCTCTGGAGCGAAGCGACGATCCAGATCCCCAGCCGGATCAGTTATGGCTCTGGGATTGCCTGATGCGAGTCGAGATTCGGGTAAGTAAGAGATATCAGGGTGCCTTCTGAAGAACTTTCTTTGGTGAGTTTTGCTTTCAATTGATGAGCCAGCGAAGCTATGATGCTTGTGCCGAGACCTTCTTCGGTTGCCGCATCTTTTGAATAACCGATTCCGTTATCTGCTACAGAAAATTTCCATCCAGAATCATTTGCCGTATAAGCAACGGATATTTTGCCTTCTCCTTCGGGGAAGGCGTATTTCAAAGAGTTGATCACCAGTTCCGTTGTGAGGAGGCCAAAGCTAACCGCTTCTTCCGCAGTTACCGTTCCCGGCTCGGCGGTTACCGTAAGGGCTATGGGTTTCCGCCCGCCAATCATGGATTTTTCAAGACTGGCACAGAGGGCGGTAAGGTATTTGCCTACATCCACCCGCCCGTCTAGTCCCATAGGGTCCAGTTGCCGCTGCACTGTCGCTATAGACATGATCCTTCCATGAACATCTTCAAGATGAAGCCGGGCTTCTTCGGATGCCACGCTTTCGGCTTTCAAAATGAGCAGGCTCGCTATCATCTGCAAGCTGTTTGCAATGCGATGACTCATTTCTCTGAGCAGGGTATTCTTCTGGTCTATAATTTTTTGAAGCTCGTCCTTGGCAATACGCTCTTCCGTAACGTCAAATATGGAAAGCAGCATTTTCTTCCGGCCGTTCTCGTAGCGTATCTCACAGGCATTCACGAGCATCGTCCGCCTTCCAAGCGATATAAAATCATGCACTACCTCGTAATCGGTAACGGCAGTGTGCTTAGTAATTACTTCCTCTAATAATCTTCTGAGGGAGGGAACGTTCCATTCGCCATTGCCCAGATCGTAGAATAAGCGATCATAGATCGCGTCATTATCAACATTGAATTTTTCGCAAAACGACCGGCTGGCGGCGATAACCCTTAGATTTTCATCCAGGATTATGAGTGGTTCGCGGATAGTGTCTATAATGGCTCGCGTGAGTATGTGGCCAGCCTTCGAGTCGCTCAAAGGGTCCAGTACCCCCCCGACACTCTACCCATGCTTTAATTTTACACTTTCCATAGATAAAGGGTATATGAAGGGCATCCGGGAAAAACTTAATGTTTCCGCCATTATCTGACTGGTTCAATCTTATCCCGGCGGCAGTCATCTTTACCAATAAAAATTTATATGGTAATATGTCAACATAGAGATGCAGTCGGATTTCTACAAAGCAAAAGCAAACAAACAAAATGACTGGAACAATTAAGACTCTCACGGAGAAAGGATACGGTTTCATTACCCGCGAAGGCGAAGTAAAAGACCTCTTCTTTCATTCCAAGGATTTAAACGGCGTCACCTTTGACGAACTCAAGGTTGGCGATTCCGTTTCCTTCGACGTGACCCAGAGCGAAAAAGGCCCGGCTGCCGTTAACGTCACCCGCGCCTAAGTTCACTTTCGCAAAAAGACCGCTCCGTAAGGGGCGGTTTTTTTGTCCCGGGGCATGTTAAAATTGTTCTTATGAGCTCCAAAGACAAAGAAGCGGCCCTGCGGCTGTGGCAATCCACGCCTTTACATCTCACTCCGGAAGGACTCGCGCGCCTGAAGGCCAAGTTGGCGCGCCTCGAGGCCATGGTGCCGGAATTAATCAGCGAAACCAAAAGGACGCGGGCCTACGGAGATACGTCGGATAACGCGGAATACAAGGAGGCCAAGATGACGAACCGGCGCGTGCAGCGCCAGATTCTGGCGATTCAGGACCAGCTGAAGAAGGTGGAGATTATAAAATCCGGACCGGGAGCGGGCGGCAAGGTCCAGCTGGGATCCACCGTGACTCTTATATCGGCAGACGGCAGTAGAAAAACATTCCGCATCCTCGGGCCGCATGAAACCAATCCCGGCAAGGGATTTATTTCGTTTCAGTCGCCTTTAGGCGCGGCTCTTTTGGGTCACGCGCTTTCCGACAAAATAAATGTGGCTACGCCGCAGGGCGTCAAAGAATACACGATTTTGGAAGTGCGCTAGTAGCGGCGGCGCGAACGGTGCTGGGAAAAATTCCGGCGGGGACGGAAATAATGCTCTCGCGGCGCAATCTGGCGTTCCATGCTTTGCGGCAAAGGAGCGGGGAGCGCCGGGAGATTGGAGACGGGCACGGTGACGCTCATGAGGCGCTCTATCGCCTTAACGTCGCCCTTTTGGTCGGGGCGGGCGAAAGAAATGGCGTGTCCTTTGACTCCGGCCCGGCCGGTGCGGCCGATGCGGTGGATATAATCCTCCGCGACCTGGGGCAGGTCGTAATTTATGACCAGCTCAATATCCTTGACGTCTATGCCCCGCGCGGCGATATCCGTCGCCGCTATCACCCGGTATTTGCCGTTTTTGAAGCCGTCCAACGCCTCCTGGCGCTGATTTTGGGAGCGGTTGGAATGGAATTCCACGGCGGTATAGCCGAGCGAGCGGAGATGAACCGCAATTCTCTTCGCGCTGAATTTGGTTCTGGAAAATATGAGAACGGAGCCGCGGTACTCCTGCAGGATTTTTTCGAGGAGGCGGGGTTTCTCCGGCTGGGTTACGAAAAACAATTCCTGGGTGACTTCCTTGGCGGCGGTGCCGGACGGCGCCACTTCCACCCGGACCGGCAGTTTTAAATACGCCCGGGCCATGGAGACAATGTTTTCCGGCATGGTGGCCGAGAAGAGCATGGTCTGGCGCTCCTTCGGCAGAACGGCGATTATGCGCTTCAGCTGCGGCGCAAAGCCCATGTCCAGCATCCGGTCGGCTTCGTCCAAAACCACGATGGCGACGTCTTTCAAAGTCACTGATTTCTGCTCCAGATGGTCAATCAGCCGTCCGGGGGTGGCGAGTATTATCTGCGGCCGGCGGGAAAGGGCGCTCCACTGTTTGCGGATGGATTCTCCGCCGATAAGCACCGCCGTTTTAATTCCGAGCGGGCCGCCTATCTGGCGGATGGCTTCCGCCACCTGCACGGCCAGTTCCCGCGTAGGCAAAAGGACGAGCCCCTTGCGCGCCGGGTCTTTAAGAAGGTTTTGGATGAGCGGTATGCCGAAAGCCAGCGTTTTGCCCGTGCCGGTCTGGGCGATGCCCATCAAATCCTTGCCTTCCATCGCCTGCGGGATGGATTTTTCCTGGATGGGCGTGGGTTCGGTAAATCCCAGCTTGTCCAAAATGCCGAGTATGCTCGGAGCAATGCCGAGGCCGCGGAAACTCTTTCCCTCCATATTAACTTTTTGCCTCTATTCCGGAGAGGTAGTCCTGCAGGGTCTTATGAATTTCTCCGGCGGCCCGGCGCAGAAGTTCGCGGTGTTTCCATAAGGAATTATTGTCGGAAAATTCGTTGTTTCGGATAAGATTCAGCTCGTTTATGGTCACGTAGCGGTCATGCCCCAGGTCGGTTTTGGACCGCACGTCCAGGTCTTCTATGCCCTGGTAAACCCGCCGCATAACCAGGTAGCGGGAGCCCATCTCCTTGGCCCGGCTGGCTTTCTTGCTGCCGGAAAAAAACACGGTGAGCGAAGGCGCGGATTCAATGTATTTCACAAAGTCATGCAAGGCCACGAAAAAAGACAAGCTGGCCGGCGTTTCGCGGACATGCCGCATCTTCCGGTCCAGAGCCAATTTGACGCTTTCGATTTCAGTCATGGCTCATTTTACCACGTATTTCCGCATTTAACCAGGAGGCACTTTCGCTAGCCTGGATCGAATTTTAAAAAGAAAAGCGGTTGGCAAAGATCTGCCAACCGCCTGACAAAGAGAGCGTCGTCCGAGCTCTCACTCGTACGTGTCCTCGCCGCCGCAGCTGCTCTGCGTCATGTGCATGGTTCGCGGTTCGGTTTCGTCGGAATCGTACGTGTCCTCGCCGCCGCAGCTGCTCTGCGTCATGTGGAGGTTCGACGGCCGCTGTACTCCGGGGAGAACCAGCTCGCGCAACTGGAAAACCAGAGGCGTGTTGCTGGGTACTACGGAAACGGAAGCTTCCATATCGAGCCCTCTCCTTAAAGGGCTATCAAGATTTTAAATAAACGCAAGTTTCTGTCAAGAAGAGCCTCACGTTATTTACGGCCCTCCAGAATCACGTCGATAATGGCATCCGTAATCGGCATACCGGTGTCCGTCTCGATCCACAGGAATTCGGTGGCCGGATTCATCTCCAGAAAAATGGTCCGGCCGTCGGGAGTGAACACGAAGTCGAAAGAAGCGAAGCGGATGCGGTAGTACGCCATCATCGCGATTAACTGGCCGCTCAACTCCCGGCTGACTGGATATGCCGAATACGGAGTTTCCGGGTCGTACCGTCGCCAATCCACTTCAGTCCGCTCCGTGGCCTGGGAATCTATCCGGCAGGCGAACACCTTCTGTCCGACCACCGTTATCCGCAGTTCGAATTCCTTGCCGATATATTCCTGCAGGCAGACCGGGGCGTAGCGGACATCCTCAAACCGTTCGAGAATGTCGGGGGTGACGAGCTTAGTGTAAGACGTGTAGAATCCGCCGCCTTCCGCCTGCCGGCCGTATCCAGCGACGCTTTTGATGACCACTGCTTCGTGCTGCCGGACGAAATCCCGGGCCGCAACGGGGTCATTGGTGACGAGCGTTGCCGGAATGCTGAAACCGAAATCCTCGGCAATCGTGAGCTGGTTGAACTTGTTTCGCGCTTCATACAGCCTCGCCTCGCAATCGAGGACGGGGCAGAAGTTGCCGAGAGTGTTGATGAGCCAGCGCAGGGTAAAGTCCAGCTCGGATTCGGCGAAGGTCCGCTCTTCCTCTCCGGCGACGTTTTCCGCTTTCGGTTTGGAAAGACGCCGCAGCCATACGCCGCGGATTTTGCGGAGAGAAACACTTTCGCCGCCTACGGAAAGAATTGAGTCGTACACATTCGGGAACCGCAGAGCGATGTTCTCGGCTCCAAAGGTATCGGTATTGAGTCGGAGATAGGGGATATTCCGGTCTTTCAGGCGGCAAATGGCATGGTCCGCCGTCGCATCGTTTGTCCGGGTGATTATCAATATGCAGGATTCCATGGAACCCTCCTCTTAATTTACTGCCGGGTGGGGAAATTCCGCCCGTCTTCTAGGGAGCAGATAAACAATAATTTTATTATTTGTCAAGGATAAGCGCCGGGGTTAAAATAAGCAGGATGAAAAAAGGAAAAACAGAATCGATTCTTTTTATCGGAAACAGTTTCAGCTACTTTCATGCACTGCCGAAACTCGCAGCCCGTTTTGTGCGGTTGTCAGGCTTGAAGCTTACCGCGGATGGTGTTTTCCGCGGAGGCGCCACGCTGAAGATGCTCTGGGAGGACGGCCACGCGCTCAAAAAAATCCGCGGCAGGTCCTGGGATTACGTTGTTTTGCAGGAACGGGGACGGCTGAGCGGGCTTATTAAGGACGGGGTGGTCCATGTCGGGAAGTCCGCGGAGTTTGCCGAATACGCCGCAAAATTTGATAAAGAAATAAAGAAGATTAACGCGCAGACTATTTTATACTGCCCGCCTGCGTTTCTGGGTAAAGGCCTTTTGGCCGACGCTAAAAAACTGCACGCGGCGTATGAGAAATTGGCGGCTAAGATGCACGTGCCTTTAATTTCCGCCGAAACCGCCTTCATTTCCGCCCTGCAAAAGCGGCCGCGCCTTAATTTATACGAACGCGACGACCATCATCCGAACCCTTTGGGCATGTATCTTATAGCCTGTTTGTTTTACCGGAAATTAACGCATAAAAAAGCGGCCCACCTTCCCTTTGAATCTTATTCTTCCCAGGCGTCCGTTCTTCCCAAAAATCCCAAAACGGTCCGGCTCTCCGAGTCAGACGCGCGGTTCCTGTGGTCCATAGTCAATAATGTATTTTAAATAAACAAAACGGCCTACTTGCCCCGCAGGGCTTTCGGCCGTTTCTAGAATCATGCGCCCGGACTACCAGCCGAGCACGAGCGCGGCGATGTCCGGAAAATGCTCGGTGTAATCGCCGCAGATCTGCACCACGAAGGCGTCCGGCTCCAGCTTGCTCCAGGTGATTTTCTCCTTGCCGCCCGCGCCGGAGTAGGAGCCATAACTCATGGGCGAGGAGAAAATCTCCACGAAACCGGCCCAGGCCGGAATCAGCTTCTCCTGCTCTGCAATCAATTCCTCCGCGAGGTAGTCTTTCTTGAGGTGCGGCACGACGCAGATCGGGAAATCTGCGGCGATGCCTCCGCCGAGCTGGAGAAAGGCGTGCTGGCGGATGCGGGTGCTGTCCATATACCATTCCGCCAGACGGTGCATGTAGCGGAAGGAGTGATGGACGACTTCGGGACTGATGGGAAAATCGGCTTTGTATTTCCGGAGGAAGGGATGATTGCCGTCGTAGGAGGCCCAGGCGAAGATATTGCCCATGGTGGAGTCCTCCGCGCCGGGGACAAAAACCGGCACCTGGTGCAGCCAGGCCTGGTAGAGCCAGCAGTCGTCCGGATTCGCCGTCGGATCAAACTCCACCATCTCCCGCTCAAAGAGGCGGAAAAAGTATTCGTGCCAGAGGAGGTATTCTCCGGATTCGGCGGCTTCCGCCCAAAGCGTCTGCAGTTTCGACAGAATCACCCGCACCGATTCCTCCTCCGGCAGGAAAGTGTCGGTGATGCGTCGCAGTCCGGCATGGTCCAGCTCTTTTTCCTCCGCCCGCGTCAGTTCCTGGTAGTCGGGGATGTAGGCGTAGTAGGAGTTGCCGACCAGCCGATAGAAGCTTTCCTCCATGTTCGCGGCGGTTACGGAGATGGCGGCGACTTTATCGGCGCGGATGAGGTCGCCAATCGAGACGCCGAGCTGGAAAGATGAGCCCGCGCCCGCCATAGTCAGGAATATCCTGCCGCCGCGGTCGCAGTGCGCTTTGAGCCACAGTCCGGCGTCCACAGTCCGTCCGCCGTTGCAGTGCCGCTTGGTGCGGACGAGCCAATTGGAGATAGGCGAACCCGGCGCGGGGCTGTATTTCCTTTCGCCGGTGACGATTTTGGCCCGCAGGGCAGGGGTCAACATTTGGAGTTTCTCTTGCAGAGTTTTCATTACACGCTCCTTTTCAAAGTTCAGTCAAAAACAGGGCCAGTTGCGCTGCGCCTACTTTATGGGAAAAGGCGGCCTCCGTCAACGAGCCGCGCAAACTATCCGCGCTTTCTATTGAAGAGCAATTTATCCAGGGTAAACGTTTCCGGCTGGACAAGAAGATTCAGGGAAATGCCGTAGAGCAGGATGTGCGGCCAGACCAGTTCCCGGAAGTAGAGGAGAGACAAAGTGATGTAGAACAAACTAATAAGCACGGTGAGCCGCATTTCAAACCCGAACATTATGAAAATACCTATCGCCGCCTCGGCCAGCCCCGCGCCGAAGACGATAAGCAAAGGGTCGGAAGGGAAAAGCCAGTGAAATTGAGTCAGGTTCCAGTCGTGAATCACCCGCAGGGTAAGCGGCGCATGCAGGAGTTTTACGGTAATGCCGGCAAAAGTCAGCGCCGCCCCGTAGAAAACCCGCACAATAACCGTGCCATAGGGCTCCCAATTCCGCCGCCAGTTCTGGAGCCGGCCGAAAAATATCCCGTCCAGGGACCAGCTCCGCGCGCCGAAAAGGAGTAGAGCAATCAATTCGCCGAGATAATTCAGATAAGTGACAAGATAACTGCCGAAGGCGAAAAACCCGATACTGAATATTACAAAACCAATGAGGGCAGCGAGCTCGGTAAAGACGCCGAAGAGAATCATAAAACTTGCGGCATAAAGTCCGGCGCGCATGAATCCGGCGAGCGGCATCTGGGCCAGGGAAAGTTCCGGCCCGAGGAACGCCCCGCTTTGCGCGCCGAAAAAGAATGCGGCCGCAATCGCCGCGCGGACCATGACCGGTCCCCACCGCGCAAACCGTTCCAGAAACTTATGGCAGCGCACGCCGGCGCGGCTGCGGCGGAAAAGAAAGTTCAGGAAAAACACGACGAACACCGCCGCGATTATTTCCAAAGTTACCGCCACGTCGTGCGGATTTTTAAGAGCATTGAACGCCTGGAGGTTCGGGGGTTTGGCCATCTCCTCCCAGAAAAAACCCCCGGGCAGGACGTAGGCTTCGTGGGCGGAAGCTATGGCCGGCAAAGCGAGAGCCGCGCCGGTAAGCCACCACCAGCCAGATTTTATTTTCCTGAACATTAGGCCTTACTAACATTATACAAAAAAAGCAAAACCGCCCCAGGGGCGGTTTTGCGGAAGCTGTTAGCCTTCACAATCGCATTCCGGGCATTTCTGTCCAACTTCGTGTTCGTGGCCGCATTTATCGCACATGTAATTGTGTTGGGAATTTGCCCCCGAATATATCGCGAACCGGATGTATCCGGAAACAAGTTCTTGGTTTTTTGGCGACCTTTAAGACGGCCCTGGGATCAAGATAGAAAAGTTATTTGCCGGAGTTCAGGACGGAGCGGGTATCCGGGCCCACATAGCCCTTGGCTGGGATATTGTGCGCGGTCTGGTATTTGGCCACCGCCGCTTCCGTTGCCGGTCCGAAGTAGCCGGTTATCGGCCCGGTGTAAAAGCCGAGCGCGGTCAGCCGCTGCTGAAGCAGGGTCACCTCGGCATTTTGAGAGCCCAAGGATAAAAACAAGGTGAAGGAGCCGGAAGAGGCTGCACTCCCGCCGCCGGAGGAGCTTCCCGCCGCCGCGCTCGCCGCGAGCTGGCTCAAGGTACTGGTCATGGTCTGGATTTGCGCCAGAATCTGCGCGAGCTGGGTTTGCATGGCCTGGATGGAAGCCAGGAGCGACTGCGACTGGGCGGGAGTTTGAGTTGTCGTAGCAGCCGCGGTCCCGGTGCCCACGGTCACGGTCAGATTATTGCAGGTGAGACCCGAGCCGCACACCGAAAGCACTGCCGAGCCGTTCGCGAGGCCGGTGAGAATAAGGGCGTTGCCGTTCACGCTCGCCGCAACCGCAGCGGAATTGGAATTGGAGGCGATGTAATAGCCGGAGCCTCCGGAGAGGGCTATATTCACGCTGCCGCCCACGCCGAGCGAGGGATTGGAGCTGCCGAAAACCACGCCTCCGCCGGCGGAGACGGAGGAAGTAACCGTTACCGGCAGAGAGCCGCAGTTCTGGGCCGTGTCGCAAATCGTGAAGGTGGCGGTGCCGGCGGTAATTCCGGAAACGGTCAAAGTGCTGCCGCTAATCGCGCCGGAAGCAACCGCGGAATTGGAATTGGTGCTCAAGGCGTAAGCGCCGTTGCCGCCGGAGATGGTCACCGTAGAATTTTGTCCGGCGGCGATGGAGACGCTGGCCGGATTGAAGGCGACCACGCTGCCGGACTGCACGGTAACGTTCAAATTGGTGCAGTTGGAAGAAGTGCCGACGTAGCAGATGGCGACAGTCGCGGTACCGAGCTGAGAGCCGGTAACGGTTATTTGAGTGCCGTTGGCCTGGACGTTCGCCGCGGCGCTGTTGGAATTGCTCAACATATAAACGCCGGTTGTGCCGCCGGTAGAAGTCACGGTGACGGATTGGCTGAGGCCGACCGTGACATTGGTCTGGCTTAAGACCGGAGTCAGCCCGCCGGAAGAAGTGGTGCCGCTTAGAGACCAGTTTTGAGCCGCGGATTGCTGGCCGTTAACCGCGACATAAACCGTATTGCCGGAAATAATGGCCGGGTCGTAGCCGGAAGTGTTGAGCTGCGCGGAGAAAGAACCGCTCCCGTCCGTCACCCCCAGGACTTTGGAAGCCGCTCCGCCGTTATAGTAAAAAGTGACGTTGGCGTTAGGGTCGGCGCCGCTCACGGTTATCTGAACCGCGCTGGCCGAAGAGCCGGAAACGGAAAGCACCGGCGTAGCCGCATACGCAATTCCGGACGCGAGCATCCCGCCGACAAGCACCGCCGTTACGATCAAACGTTTGATTTTCATGACGCTTAACTTAATTTATTTAAAAGGCCTTTAACATATTATACAGCGGAGGAGCGGATTTATTTCAAGTGCGGATTCCGGCGCTTTTCCGGGAGGTTTTCGGCGGAATGGCCGCCAAACTGGTTCCGCAAAGCAGAAAGGATTTTGCCTATGTAGCCGGGTTTTTTCCGTGAAGCCACCCGGAATTTGAAGGACTCCTCAATTATTTGCGCCGGAACTTTAAGTTCGCGCGCGGTCCGGGCCGTCCATTCGCCCTCGCCGGTCGAGCCGACTTTGCCCGTAATGCCTTTTAAATTTTCCCCGTGTTCGCGGTAGGCGTTCGCGAGCCAGCCCGTGAGGCGCGATTCAATCACGCTCCGGTGGTTGTAGAGCGCGGCGATTTTTTGAAGCGGCAGGCGGAAAGATGATTTTTTCAAAATAGCGAAGCCCTCCGCCAGGGACTGCATCATGCCGTATTCGATGCCGTTGTGCACCATTTTGACGAAATGGCCCGCGCCCGCCGGCCCCATGTAGCCCAGTCCGCCCGGCACCGCCAGGTCGCGGAAGAGCGGCAGGAGCTCCGCGTAAATTTTTTCCTCGCCGCCGGCCATGATAGCCGCGCCGTGCCTGGCGCCGGAGGGTCCGCCGGAGGTGCCCGCGTCCACGAAATGGATTCCCCGCCGCCGCAGGCGCGCCGCGCGGCGCACGGAATCCTTATAGAAGGAATTGCCGGCGTCTATGAGGACGTCGTCTTTGGCCAGATGCTCCGCCAGTCCGCCCTTGCCGAAGATGACCTCCTCGGTCGCTTCGCCCGCCGGCACCATGACCCATAAGGTCCGGGGGCGGGGGAGGCGGCGGACCAGGTCCGCCAAGGTTTCCGCCGCTTCCGCGCCTTCCTGCTCCATTGCTTGGGCGGTTTTGAAGGTCCGGTTCCAGACGAGGACCTTCCAGCCCTTTTCCAGCAGTTGGCGGGCAACTCCGCCGCCCATTTTGCCGAGGCCAACTACCCCGACGGTCCGCGATTTCAGGCGCGGGGATTCCCAGTCAGATTCTTTTTCGAAAAATTCCCGGGCGGCATGAAGTATCTTCTGGCTGTCCGGTTCGTATTCGCGGAGGGGGACTGCGCCCTTGTCCCAGACCCGGCGGATGGCGTCGGTGTAGCGCCACATGGGCGCGATTTCCGCGCTGGAGACGAAGAGCGTCTGGTCGCCGGAAATGCAGTCCAGAAGCAGTTTTTCATATTCTTCCGTATATTGCGCGCCTTTCGCGCCCGGCGCGCGCAGCTGGAACTCCAGCGCCCGCTCTTCCAGGGTGAAATCGAAACCCGGGCGCTTGACCCAGAACTGGACCACGATTTCCTCCCGCGGCTCGGAGCGGATGACGATGCGGTCTTCGTAGTGCGGTCCGCCGGGCGGACAAAGGCAGGGCGAAGGGTGCTTCAGGGTGACCACGATTTCTTTTTTCTGGAGGCCCAGGCGTTTGCCGGCTTCCATGTAAACCGGCACCCCTTCCCAATCCGGATGGCTGAGGCGCGCCACCGTGCGGAAATAGGTCTCCGTTTCGGAATCTGGCGCCACGCCGCGAATCTGCCGGTAGCCGCGGTATTGCGCGCGGAAGGTCTCGCGCGCGGCCTCCGCCGGCGAGGGCGGCAGAAGATAAGACAAAACTTCCGCCCGGCGGGCGCGGATGGCTGACGCAGTGAAGCCCTCCGGATATTCCATAGTGATGAGGGCCAGCGTCTGGAGAAGATGATTCTGGCCCACGTCCCGCAGCGCTCCGGTCGCGTCGTAAAATTCCCCGCGGTCTTCCACGCCGAGAGTTTCCGGCGTGGAGATGTCTATGCGGGCGATATGGCTGCTATTCCAGATATCCCGGAAAAGGTCGTTCGTGAAGCGGAAGACCAGGATATTCTGGAGCATTTCCTTGGCCAGATAATGGTCGATGCGGTAAATCTGCTCTTCTTTAAAATGCTTCAGCAAAAACTTATCCAGCTCCGCAGCGCTTTTAAGGTCGTGGCCGAACGGTTTTTCAACCAGAATCCGGGTCCAGCCCTCCGCGCCGCCGCAGGGGATGGTGAGCCCCGAAGCGGCCAGATGATTCAATATGGTGCGGTAGGTCGCCGGCGGGACGGCCAGGTAAAAGAGCTTGTTGGAGCACGCGCCCCACTCCGCGTCTATTTTTTTCAATTTTTCCGCCAGGCCGGAATAGCTGGCCGGGTTTTCGAAAATTCCTTTCGCGTAGCTGATTTTCTGGAGAAAACCGGACGGCGGCGGACTTTTGAGGGCGCCGGAGATATACGCGCGCAAATCCTCGTCCTGCCAGGGGCGGCGGGAAAAACCCACGATGCGGAACTTCGGCGGCAGGGCGCCGAATTCATGAAGATGCGCCAGGGCCGGCAGGATTTTCTTTTTGGCCAGGTCGCCGGTTACGCCCAAAATGACGAGAATGGTCGGCGCGGCGTCCCTGGCTTTCTTGGTCATAGCTTTTTATTCTACTACAATCTCCTCGGACAAAAATTAACGCCGCCTACATCGCCGCCTCCGCGTCTTCGGAGCGGATGAGGTCGCCGATTTTTTCCGCAACTTGCTCCGGCGTATCCACTCCGGGCGCCGCCTGGCCTGCGGCGCGCGCGTCGGTCCGGGCATTCACCGCGTTGACTCCAAAGCGCGTGGCGGTCATTTTAGGGAACATGGAACTCACGATTATTTTGTCCGGCGAGAGTTCCTCCCGGGCGGTGAAGGAAATGGCGTTCAGGGCGTACTTGGTGGAAGCGTAAGCGGCCAGACCCGGAATATACCTTTTGGAAACCATGGAGCTTACGTTCAGGATTAATCCGCCGCCCTGCCGCCGCATTATCGGAATAACCGCCTGCATGAGCGCGACCGGAGCGAAAAGATTCAGTTCCATGACTGCGCGATATTGGTCCAGGTCAGTTTTTTCCACCGGCCCGTAAATGCCCTGGCCGGCGTTATTGATCAAGATATCTATCCGCCCGAATTTTTGGAGCGTTTCCGCCACTGCTTTTTTCACGCCTGCCGGCTGCCTCAAGTCCGCGGCGACGGCGAGAGAGCCGGGAATATCCCGGGCCGCCGCGGCGAGTTTCTCCGCTGACCGGGCGACGAGCGCCACTTTCGCGCCCGCCCGGCCGAGGTACCGGGCGGCGGCCAGCCCGATGCCCTCCGAAGCCCCGGTCACCAAAACCGCTTTGTTTTTTATCTCCATGCCGCTATTTTACCGGTTTTGCGCCTAATTTTCATTAAAGTTGAAAGGCATCCGGCGGGGGACTATCATATCCGGTATGAAACATTTATTTGCGGGGCTTGGCGCCGGCATTATAATCCTCGGTTCTTTCGCCATCTTTGCGGAAGCGGCCAAGGCGCCCGTCCAGCCGGTTTACGAGGGTATCGTGACCCAGTTTAATCTGGGCGACGGATCTTTCACCCTCCGCCAGCGCGACGGCAGCCTCCTCACCGTACAGAATCCGTTCGCCGTCGGCGCTTTCGTGCGGGTGAAGGGCACGCTTTCCGGCGGAGTACTGAACCAGGTTCCGCAAATCCAGATTTTGGACCCGGCGAGCGTCCCGCCGATTCCGGCGATCAGCGTGGCGAATCCCGGCACCGGTGAAGTGGGCACGCAGGTGGTTTTGACCGGCAGCGGTTTTACCCGGTGGGGCAACTCCGTGGATATCGGTTCGGTTCAAAATGCGGTCATAAACCTGCCCTCGCGGGACGGCTCCACTTTAACTTTTTCTTTTCCCGCCGCGCCCTGCAACCAAAAAACCACAACCGCCTGTCCGACTGCCGTAATCGCGCCCGGCCTGTATGACCTTAAGGTCCGCAACAAAAACGGCGTGAGCGACACAGTTTCCTTCCAGGTTCTGCCTCTGCCGGAGCTCGGCATCACGACCGATATTCTGCCGCAGGCCCAAACCGGAACTTATTACCGGACGGACATTGAAGGCATCGGCGGCGCGGAAAAGTATAACTGGAAAGTAACCGGCAACCTGCCGTCCGGCATGTTCGTCGTAGAGACGGCCTGCCAATCCATTCCCTGCAAGTCCCCGGAGAGAATCTACGGCTGGCCGCAGCAGGCGGGCACCTACAACTTCACCGTGACCCTTTCTTCAGGCAGTGAAGTTATCGCCCGTCAGTTCCTACTTACGGTGGTGCAGTCCTTGAGCCAGGGGTATTAGCAGGGGAAATAGGGCTGTTTTGCGCTATTGACTTAAAATACTTTTAGGAGTATAATTTGCAACGTCATAAAGACTTAAGCCAATTCAACCAACATCATGGAAATGAGCTGGAAATCCATTGTTATAGCCATTGTCGCCCTGCTCGTGGTAGTGCTTATTTTTGCCGCGATTTTCGGGGGCAATAAAAATCAATCTCCCGCCAATGCCGCGACGGTTTCGACGAGCGCGCAGATGTTCCAGCCGCAATACGTTACCGCGCCGACTCCGATTCTGGTGGCCAGCGCGGCGACCACCGCGCCTTATTACAACGGCGTTGCTTACGGCACGCCTTATTATGCGACGAACGGCTACACGGCGAGCGGCCCGAACGGAGCGGCTCCGCCGATATACGCGTATAATTCCGTTTCCTACCAGCCGCCGGTTGCGAACTATCCGGTCTATCAGCACCCCAACTACAACACCGGCTCCTACAATCCGTATCCGACTTATCCCACTTATCAGAGCCCTTATTACGGTACCGGCTCCTACAATCCGTATCCGACTTATCCCACTTATCAGAGCCCTTATTACGGTACCGGCTCCTACAACCCGTATCCGACTTATCCGACCTACCAGCCCACCTGGAGATATTATCTGTAAAACCGGTTTAGAACTGAAAACAGCCGCGCGATTTTTCATCGCGCGGCTGTTTTTTAACCGCCGCTGGCGTCAGGAAATTATCCGGATGCAGGCCAGGAGCACCGCCAAGGCAACAAGTAAAAGCCCCGGCCAAAGGTCCTGCCGCCAGAACCAGAAGAATCGCTCCGCCGTCCAGCCCCGCCGTAATTTCCCGGCCGCGCCAACTGCCAGAACCAGGACCGGCACCCCGTAGAACACTGCTTTGTCCGCGGCGAAAACTTCCAGAAACAAGCGGTGCGGCAGAAACCATCCGGCCAGCGCTTCCGCGAATAACGCGGCTACGCAGGCGGCCGCAATTCCGGCCGGAAAGCTTGTCCAGCGAGCGAGGCGCGTATTGCGCCAGCCGGCGGGCAAGGGTACGGAGAGAACTACCGCGTAGTCGGACCGGCGGAAGCTCACCGGACCGCCGAGGATTCCGTAATAGAGCAGGAAAGAAAGGCAGGCGAACAGCGTGAGACCTACTGGCAGGTACCGCCAAAAAAGTTCCATGCGCGCTCCTTAACGCTAAAAAATTCAAAGACCGCCAAACGCGGAAAACACAAGGAAGCCGTTTATACTTCTAAGCTATTCGGGGACTCAAGTCAACTTCTCCGCCAAAAGAATCTCGAGCGGCACCAGGGCGAAAGGACTGTAGCGCATTTCGCCGTAAGCGCGGATGAGCCCCCGCAGGAGGTCGGAAAGTTTTTCCGGCGCGGCAAGCGGCGTAAGTTTTTTGAGCCGCGCGAGTTCTTCCGGCGTAAGCTCCAGCTCGAAATGTTTTTCCAGAGCCGGGTTCAGGGCGAGGGTTAAGACCCGCCGGAGATAATGCACCAGGTCTTTGGTGAACTGAACCAGGTTCTGGCCTTCGCCGTTCAGCTCTTCCAGGTAGGCGAGAGCGCCCTGCCGGTCCCGGTTCAGGATAAGTCCCGCCATGTGCTCCACCCGCGCGAGGGAGGCCCGGCCGATGAGGCGCTCCGTGGAGGCCAGGGTGATTTTGTCTTCCAGGGCGCTCACCTGGTCCAGGAGCGATTCGGCGTCGCGGAAACTGCCTTCCGCCGCGGCGGCGATGAGCGCGAGCGCCGCCGGCTCAATCGCGATTTTTTCCGCCCGCGCTATCGCTTCCAGCTTCTGGACTATCTTGGCCTTGGGAATTTTCTTGAATAAAAATCTTTGGGTGCGGGAAGTGATGGTCGGCGGCAGTTTCTCCGCCTCGGTCGTGGCCAGGATGAAGGCGGCGTGCGCCGGCGGCTCTTCCAGGGTTTTGAGGAGGGCGTTGGCCGCCGCGCCGGTCAGCATGTGCGCTTCGTCAATGATGTAAACGCGCCGCGCGCCGGATGCGGGCGCCGTGCGGATGGCTTCCTTCAGGTTGCGGATTTCGTCTATGCCGCGGTTGGAGGCCGCGTCTATTTCCACCACGTCCAGGGAACGGCCCGCGTCTATTTCCCGGCAGGCGGCGCATTCATTGCAGGGCTCGCCCTTGGCCCGGAATTTCGGGTCGGCGGCGCGCTTTTCGCAGTTTAAGAGCTTGGCGATGAGGCGGGCGGTAGTGGTTTTGCCGGTGCCGCGGGGACCGTAGAAAAGATAGGCCTGGCCGAGCGTGCCGTTTCTGGCGGCGTTTTGGAGAATTTCCACGTTTTCTTCGTGTCCCAAAATCTCGCCGAAAGATTTGGGGCGGTATTTGCGGTGGAGAGCGGGAGGCATGCCCGCATTATAAAAGGATTGGAGGCCGCGCACAATTGTTGCCCACAGGGCGTTTCCTATAGAATCAAATCAATGAAAGCCGCTCTGTCCATCGTGGTTGCCGCCGGCCTATTAGGCGCGGCTTATTTTTTTATGCGCCAGCCGGAGACGATGCAAATAGAACCGGCCGCCAATCAAACCTTGCCCGCCGCCGGTTCGGCGGCGTCCGCGACTATTCCCGCAGAACGGCCGGCCGAGGGCTTCGCGCCCGTCCCGCTTTTGGCGAACCCGCCGGACATGGCCTACGGCGAATATTTCACCGCCTGGTCCGGCGGCTCCCGGACGCGGATGGCCGATTTTGCCCTGCACGCCGCGCCGCAGGGACTTAATGCCGCGGTCATAGACATCAAAGATTATTCCGGCTACGTTTCCTTCAAGATGCCGGACGCGCCGGAGGTGGGCGCCTCGGGCGCGGACCGGGACATCCGCATCGCGAACATTGACACGGTGGTTTCCGCCCTGCACGCGCAGGGGATTTATGTCATCGGCCGGGTCACCGTTTTTCAGGATCCGGTTTTCGCCAAAGCCCATCCGGAGCTCGCGCTTAAGGATAAAACTACCGGCGCCCTCTGGCGCGACAATCACGGCCTGCCCTGGCTCGACCACGCGGGGCAGGGCACCTGGGATTATGTGGTTTCCATCGCCAAGGACGCCTATGCGCACGGCTTCGACGAAGTGAATTTTGACTATATCCGGTTTCCTTCCGACGGCAACCTGCAAAACGCCGCCTATCCTTTTTGGGACGGGAAGACCCCCCGGCACCTGGTTTTACGCCGCTTCTTCGCCTATCTCCGCAAGTCTCTGCCGGACCGCAAGATTTCCGCCGACCTGTTCGGCCTGGTAACCGTAGCGAAGGATGACATGGGCATCGGCCAGGTTTTGGAGGATGCCTTGCCGTATTTCGATTACATCTGTCCCATGGTTTATCCTTCCCATTATGCGAACGGGTTTCAGGGCTATGCCAACCCGGCTAAAGCGCCCTATCAGGTCATAAATTATTCTTTGGCTACGGCGCTTGTCCGCCGGGAGAGTCTTGCGGCGAAGGATGCCGCCGCGGCGGCATCGAGCACCGCGGCGACCGGCACGGCGGCGGGCGGCCCCCCCCCCCCCCCCGCCCAAATACCAACCCGGGGGCAGG
>VFSW01005885.1_pt1 | contig 18075 bp, 13 predicted proteins | sample 5358111 | NCBI WGS metagenome assembly VFSW01 (sample SAMN11554181, study PRJNA540505) | mine drainage metagenome | isolation source: sediment from site ElyBrook_90M | place: USA: Ely Copper Mine, Vershire, VT | collected 2017
TCCTTATTCCCGCCCCCCAGATTCTTCTCGATGTTTTTTATATATTCTTTTTCTCGAGTGTTCAAAACACCGAAAAACGGATGTTTTTTGACCTCCTTATCGACGACAAAAACCAAACTTGAGTTTGACGGAATTTTTTTAACTTGTTTGATGGTCATGTGTTTATTCTACACTACTTCCTTTTGATAGCACTCTTCACAATACACGGCTTCCGGGCGGTCCGGCGCGTACGACGTTTCGAATTCGTTCGGGCAATGGCCCGCGCCGTGCGCATGAACGGCGGTGTTTTGATAGACGCCGTTCTCGGACTTCGCTCCGGCGCACTGGCACTTCCGGTGCCAGAGCTCCAGGGGGTTCCTGCTTCTCAGGCGCTCGAAGTGCCGGCAGTTCGGGCAAAGGCGCGGCAGAGCAATTCCCATCTTTTGGTACAGCGATAACTCTTCGGCCGTCAGACGAAATGCCGTTGTGCATTGTTCCGTACACTTACCGGCATGCGCGCATTCAATGATATGTTTCAAAATGCTCTCATCGGCCGATCGAATATCATCCGGAATATCCGCATTCTTCATTGTTACCTGGTAGTTCCTCCCTTCGGGATCCTTCCATACATACCCCTTTGCGAGCGCTTCGTCTTTTGTGAGCGGGAAATATTCCACCGCAACCGTCTCGTTGTACGCGAAAGGCGAGAGATCCGGCGGGAAGAATTCGCCGTAGCCATACTTCCTTCCCTTCCGATCGACGTACGGCATGTCCTTCATGTGCTGGATGATCTTGGGGACCAGTTTCTCATACTCCTCCTTTGCATATTGTTTGTTCAGGACGCAATAGTGCTTATCCTTCATACCGACGCATCCAAAGAGGTTCGACGACCGCTCGCAGTTTATCGAGTGGTAAATGTCGTTTCCGTTGATGACGATCCAGGACCCCACGATTCGGCTGCCGGGATAGATACTCATCGAGTTATACACGAGCTCGCTTTTCAAACCCATATGGCTCGATGAATGGCTGTCCTTCGCGCCGGCGGCGACCAAGAACATATCCCGGCAATCCTCCGTCCCATCGAAGATCTCAAACGACCGGTAGACGTTCTTCGAGTTGAAGATGTTGTCGCCGGTGCAATTCGGCGAGTTGATGATCCGGTACGGGCGCACGATGTTTTTTAAGCGTTCCTTTGCAAACCGCTCCTTTGTTTCCGCGAGCATCCGGTAGCTCCCGAGGTTTATCTCACTGACAAGTTTCTTGTATTCTTCCGGCGTTTTCCGCTCACCGAAGTAGTAGTACTTTTGATTCCTGAGGTTCACCGATCCGAAGCAGTCCGTGCAGCCGTTCAAGTCGAATCCAAATTTCACGTCAACGCAGTTGTTGAGAAATCCACCGAATGCCGAGCGCGATATGTTCTCCGAATCAGTTAGCTCGTAGGAAAGTTCGGCCCGCGTCACCCAGTAGAGCTCCATCGCGTTTTTGCAGTGGAAGTTGAACGTCGCATGGAGGCAATCTTCGTTGAAATCGCCGCCGAAGACCATATAGCAGTTCTTGTTGCTCTCGGTGAAATTGCAGTACTCACTATTCACGCCGTTCCAATTATTGAGCGATGAAAACGGTACGTCGTGCATCAATTCTTTGATCTGCTCGAAGAATGGTCGCGAGAAATCGACGTCGCGCCCGTAGTCGGTCGGATCCCACGAATCGCCGTGCCAAACGCTCTGCTCGTATACTTTGAAGTCCTTGTCCGGCGAATAAATGGAGAGGATGTCTTTGCCGCTCATCGAATCCTTCCGGCGGTAGAGGTTCCGCTCGTTCCGGAACGCCAGGCGCTGCTGGAGCAGGCAGTCGGGGCAAAACGTCTGCGGCGGCACCTTCATCATTTCGAAGAAGTTCAAATCGTCCTCCTCGAGAATGAATTCCTGTTTGCAATTTTGGCATTGTTTCGTTTCGGTCATACTAAATACTATATACCAAATATTCTCATACTACTTCCCGTTGGTAACATTCCTCGCAGTAGATTATCTCTGGCCGCTCTGGAGCATACGGCGTCTCAAACTCGTTTTGACAACTGTCAGCATGACCATGGCCGGCTTTTTTGCACATGCATTGCCGGCGCCAAAGCTTCAGGGGATTCCTCTTTTGCAGCCGCTCATGATGCCGGCAGTTCGGGCAGAGCGTCGGAAGCGGAATATTCATGTTTCGGTAAAGCCCCAATTCATCCTTTAGGATTTTGAAAGCATGCGTGCAGCCATTATTGCACTTCCCTTCGTGGTCGCAGCCGATTACTTTGTCCACGATGTCGTCCGGAACGTCCTTAATGTTGTCCATCAATTCGTTACCTGATATTTGAATTTGATAATTTCTCACATCAGCATCTCTCCAGCGATACCCTTGCTTGATTGCCGCTTCTTTAGTTGAGAGGAAGAACTCCTGGGCGATGGTCTCATTGTATGCGAAAGGGCTGAGCTCCGGCGGGAAGAACTCACCATATTTATATATCCTTCCTTTAGAGTCAACATAAGGCATCTCGTCCATATGGCTTTTGATCTTCGGGACCAATGCCTCGTATTCTTCCTTTGAGTACTGTTTGTTCAGGATGCAATATTCCTTCTTTCTGAGGCCGGCGCAACCGAAGAGAAAATCCCCTCCCGACCGGCAATAATCGCAATACTCGACATTGTGTAAATTTTCAAACGAATGAGACGAGAGTTTGAGTACCGAATCCCTGAGACCGATATTTACCCCCTCGTAAACGAGTTCTCCTTTGTCGCCGCCGCCGTAAACATCCATCGAATCCTTTACTTCGAGGAGCTGCGCTCCATATTTCACATTTTCAACCTTTGTCGCCCTAAAGCAATAATGGGCGTTTTTGGAATAGGCGATACTGTCACCCGAGACATTCTCCGCTTTCAGGATCGCCGCGAACTTATGGATTGCCTTTTCGCTCATTTCCGCATATTCCCCAATAAGCTCTTCGATGACTTTCCGGCTTCCGAAATCTATCTCGTTCATTCTTTTCCGGTATTCCTCCGGACTTAATTCTTCATTTCGAAAAACATTCGACTTGTTCCGAAGATTTGAACTCATGAAGCAATCAGAGCATCCCCGACAATCGTAGAGGAACGATGAATTCAGGCATTCCATTCCGTAGGTGATATATTTCACTCTCGAACACTTCTCAGACTCCATCACCTCATACGCCAAGTCAGAACTTTCAACATGATAGCAATCGAGAACGTTCGTCGAGTGCCACGAAGAAAAGGAGTAAAAAACGTTTTCCGAGTAAAGCGTGGATGAGGAGAGGTGCACATTCTTGGAAAACCACGTGAAATTCGAGTACGGTGAGTTTTCATTCTGGTAGCTTTCGAGAGCCATTCGCGGGACTTCTTGCAAGAGTTCCCCGAACTGAATGAAAAACGGCTTCGAAAAATCATAGTCGCGGGCGTATGATGCCGCATCCCACTTATCGCTCCACCAGCACTCCGCGCAGTAAACCTTGAACGGCTTTTCGGGAGCATACGCCGATATGATGTCCTTACCGCAAAGATCGCATTTATCTTTGTAGAGAACTCGTTCATTTCGGAAGGTCATCCGCCGGACCATCCGGCATTCCGGGCACCAGGTCGGCGGCGGAACTTGAATGCGCTCATAGAAACTAAAATCTTCCGGTTCGATCAGAAATTCCTTTTTGCAATTTTGGCAGATTTTTGTTTCTCGATTCATGATTCGTTCGGCCTCCGGGGCGCCTTCAGTGCCCCGGAGGAACCTCACCTATACTACCTCTGCGTTAAAGCACCGTTCACAGTAGACGACTTCTTTCCTTTCGGGAGCGTACGGCGTTTCAAATTCGTTGGGGCATTTCCCTTCTCCATGGAAATGATTCTTCTGATTACACATACACTCACGGTGCCACAATTTCATGGGGTTTCTTTGTTTCAGCCGCTCGTAATGCCGGCAATTGGGACAGAGCCGCGGGAGAGGCAGATTAAATTTGCGGTAAAAATCGAGCTCGCTGGGAATGATTTTGAAGGCCGTGGGGCACTGATGAAGACATTTTCCCCCGTGGGCGCAGCCAACCACCTCATTCACGATCGAATCGGAGACATCTTTGATGTTGTCTGGAAGATTCTCGGGGAGGACAGTTATGTGATATTCCCTAACATCCTGATCTCTCCATCGATACCCCCGACCCACTGCCTCTTCTTTTGTTAAAGGAAAATATTCCTGGGCGATGGTTTCGTTGTACGCAAAAGGAGAAATCTCCGGCGGGAAAAATTCACCGTAGCCATACTTCTTTCCTTTCGCATCGGTATACGGCATATCGTTCATGTGCTTCTCGATCTTCGGCAGGAGCGTTTCGTATTCCTCTTTTGAATATTGTTTGTTCAGGATGCAATACTGCTTGTGTCGGAGACCGATACAACCGAAACAATCGCTGCAGCCGTGGCAATTGTAGCCATACAGAATGTTTTTCCCTTCCCAAACAACAATATCGTTGACTAAGCGGTGCGCCTTAAGTCCCGAATCGACGACTTCATACCCCAGCTCCATATCGCCCGGCCCATAGCTGTCGTAAATGTCGCTCATAACGACGCCGCCGTTCATGGTATATTTGCAATCTTGGACGTTATCAAAGAGATCAAAGCACGACTTGCAGTTCTTCACGTTCGTTAAGTTATCACCCGTTGAGTCCGGCGCATTTACCAAAAACGCGTACTTGCGGACCGCTTTCAACTTGAGATTGTTAAAACGTGACTTTACCTGCTCAAGTTCCCGGTAACTTCCCAAATCGAATTCCTTCAGCTTCTTGGCATACTCTTCGGGAGAATACTGTTCGTTGAAGAAGCAATAGGATTTGTTCCGTAAATTAGTGCATCCGAAGCAATTCGAGCATCCCTTGCAGTTATAGAGGAACCATGAATTGTTGCATGAATCGCAGCTGTCCGAAAAAAAGGCGTGATACAACTTCATGCCGGTAATGGTCTCGTAACAAAGTTCGAGATAGGATGACGACAAGGCATCAAGTGCATCCTTCGACATCCACGCCTTGTTCGCATACATCACCCGCTCATTCGTCCACGACCCGAATACCAAATAACAATCTTTAGATCGCCCGCTATGGTTGGTATATTCGCAATTTTCCGACTGGGCGTTGAAGATAGCCGGCATCGGCGCGCGCGCAAGGAGCGAGCGAAACTGTTCAAAAAATGTCTTACCGAAGTCATAAGGCTGACCGGAATCGAGCGGATCCCACTCGTCACTCCACCAGACGTCGCGATCGTACACCGTCACCTTAGCGTCCGACGCGAAGATCGAGATGACCCGCTTCCCCGTCAAATCACAATTCCTTTGGTAGAGCGAACGTTCATTCCGCCAGGTCATTTTGCGCATCAGACGGCACTCGGGGCAAAAGGTCGGCGGCGGAACTTTGATTTTCTCATAAAATCCAAAATCCTCCGGCTCAATCAGAAATTCCTTTTTGCAGTTCTGGCAGATTTTCTTCTCGGGAGACATACCTAGATTTTACCAGATATTCCAAGAAAAACCTCCCGAGCGGCTTTCAGTGCTCGGGAGGTTATATTTTCTCCTGCTGGTAACACTCTGCGCAGTACACAATATCCGGTTTGTCCGGCGGAAAGCTCGTCTCGAACTCGTTCGGGCAGGGCTTGTCGCCGTGCACATGCCTCGAGAGGTTTGCATAGTCGCCGTTTTCCGATTTTGCCCCGGCACACTGGCATTTCCGGTGCCACAGCTTGAACGGATTCCGCTGCCGCAAACGCTCATAGTGCCGGCAGTTCGGGCAAAGACGGGGCAAGGGCAGATTGAACTTGCGATAGAAATCCAGCTCGCCCGGAATGATTTTGAAGCCTCTCGTGCACTGGTGAGTACACTCCCCCTTGTGTGCGCACTCGATAATATTATTCACAATATCGTCTTTTACATCCCTTATATGATCGGGTAATTTGTCATTTGGAATTTGGATTTTGTAATTTCTTTCTTTTAAATCCTTCCATGCATATTTCTTTGCGAGTATTTCTTCTTTTTTCAGGGGAAAATATTCTTGAGCCAGCGTCTCGTTATACGCAAAAGGCGAAACGTTATAGGGAAAAAATTCTCCGTACGCGTATTTTCGGCCGCCTTGGTCGATGTACGGCATCGCCTTCATATGCTCAATGACCTTCGGAACAAGGGTTTCGTACTCTTCTTTTGAGTATTGCTTATTCAGGACGCAGTACTCCCTGCTCCGCAAACCGACGCATCCGAAAAGGTGCGACGATGCGTGGCAACAGTATGCATAGGAAACGTCGTGGCAGCCATGCGTGTAGATGGTAAACTTATAATTCGATCCATTAATGCCCGAGTCGACGCCTTCATAGAGCAGTTCGCCGTTCGCCCCAAATCCGTAGCCGTCGTACGAATCCTTGAGCGTGATGGCGTGGACGGCATATTTTGAATCCTCCGTCCCGCCATAGCCGTCGAAACAGAACTTGCAGTTCTTGGCATCGCCGACCTGATCCCCCGTCGTATCCGTGCACCGAATGAGCGATGCGAACTCCCGTGGAAACTTCTTGTCGAATTCGTCAAATTCCTTCTTGAACGCTTCGAGGTTCCGGTAACTTCCGAAATCGTATTTCGCCCGTTCCTTCTGATACTCCTCCTTGGAATATTGTTTGTTGAAAATACAGTACTGTTTACTTCTCAGGTTGACACACCCCAGGGAATTATTCACGTTGGTCGAGTGCCGGAGGAACATCGAGTCCATGCTCTGTCCCGCGTCGTACGAGAAGAATACGCGGCTCAGATTGTCGCAAAGTGCATCTTCATAGCAAAGTTCCGCCTTGAGAACGTTATAGAGATCCATCGAATCTTTCCCCTCCACAACGCCGCTCGAAAAAGAAACGTTATCGCATTCGTATGAAGCGTAGAGAAGATAGCAATCCTTGGAATCCGCGTTGTGATTCCCGTAGTCGCTTCGCGTGACATTCGTGTTCGCGAGGTTCGGGAGCGGCGCCTCGTGAAGCAACTCTTTGTATTGTTCAAAAAACGGCTTCGAAAAATCGTACTCGCGGCCCGACTGGAGATTATCCCATTGGTCGCTCCACCAGTAATCCCGGTCATAGACAACCATGTTACTCTCGGGAGAGAACATCGTGAGAAATTCCTTTCCCGTTGCGGCACATTTCCCCTTGTAGAGCGTTCGCTCATTCCGCCAAGCGAACCTTCTTTGCATCCGGCACTCGGGACAGAAGGTCGGCGGCGGAATTTTGATTTTCTCATAAAATCCAAAATCCTCCGGCTCAATCAGAAATTCCTTTTTGCAGTTCTGGCAGATACGTGATTCAGAAGGCATACATAAATTCTAACATGTTTTAAAACCTCCCGGGGGCTTCGCACCGGGAGGTAGTTATAAAACAAATGCCCCGCAGTAAGCCGCGAGGCATTGAAAATCATTTTCTCTCCCATCTCTAAGACGAGGTACCTTCGTCTTTCGAGGAGAAGAACATCGTTGCATCTCCGTCGTGGAATTCCTCATCCATCATGAGAAGGAGGGCCTTAGAGCCGTATCTCTTCCGGAGATCGTCGGCCACCTTTCCCTTGTCGACTCTCGATGGGATGAGAATCCCTCTTGGAACATCACCCAAGCTCCCTTCAGCCGGAGTTTCCCACATCTCATAGTATGGGATGCTATCGATGTCCTGCCTCTTGAGGTGGAAAGCTTCAATGTTATGCATTTCCCAGTCCTCGTAGATAACCTTCCGGGCCGTAGCCTGGAAGATCGGATATCCCGAATGGTTTGGGAGGAGAAGATAGATATCTCCCTTCCACTTCGGACCAATGGTCTCTTTCATAACAGCTCCTCTTTTTTGTTTTCAAACGAATTTTTATCTTAAAAACTCAGTGCTGCGTTGAGTTCATACTATAAATCAAATTAGCTCTTTCGTCAATCTCACCCTTCCCTGCTCTTCTTTAAACTACCTCTTTTTGATAGCACTCTTCACAATACACAATTTCCGGGCGGTCGGGAGCATAACTCGTCTCGAACTCATTTGAACACTTACCAGAGTGGCCGTGATCCGTTGTCGCCTGCGGTGAGCTTGTCGAACCGCACATACAAGCGCGGTGCCAGAGCCTCATCGGCGTGCGCTCCTTGAGGCGCCCATAGTGCCGGCAGTTCGGGCAGAACGTCGGGAGCGGAACATTCATCTTCTTATAGAACGCGAGTTCTTCCGGCGCGATGCGGAAAGCTTCAGTACACTGTTCACTACACTTCCCCTCATGCGCGCATCCAATGACTTCTTTCACGATACCGTCGGAAACATCGCTGATCGTGTCGGGCAGGTCAGCCGGTTTCAGGGTTACCTCATAATTTCGTACCTCGGGATCGCGCCATGTATAGCCCATAGCGGCTGCTTTCTCTTTTGTCGAAGGGAAGTACTCCTCGGCCACCGTCTCGTTATATGCGAAAGGGGCAACTTCCGGCGGAAAGAACTCACCGAATCCGTATCGCACTCCCCTTTTATCAACATACGGCATCTCGTCCATATGTTTCTTGATTTTGGGCAGGAGCGCCTCGTACTCCTCTTTTGAGTGCTGCTTGTTCAAAATACAGTACTCCTTGTTCCGGAGGCCGTAGCACCCGAACATGTTGTGCGATCCGTGCGTGTGAACACTCCACCATACGTCGCTCGAATCATAGACCACCACACCGCCCATGATCCGCGAAGAACTATTGATGTCAACGCCTTCATAAAGCAACTCAGATTTCCAGCCGGCGCCCGGCCCGCAGTCGTAGATCTCCTTGCTTCCGAAGCCGCTCCAATTCACATATCGGCAATCCTCGGTATCATCGCCCACAAAATCGAAGCAATCCCGGCAATTTTTGGTGTTTTGCAAATGGTCACCGGTCGAACCGACCGAGTTCACGACATCGGCATATTTGTGGATTGCTTTCACGGAAATGTCATCGTGAAATTTTTTCCGGAGATCTTCGAGGGCTCTCCGGCTTCCGAGATTCAATTCTTTCGCCCGCTTTTCATATTCCTCCTTGGGATATTGTTCATTGAAAATACAGTATTGTTTATTCCTCAAATTGGCGCATCCGATGCAATGCTGGCAATTTTTGCAGTTGTAAAGGAACCATGAGTCGCTGCAGCCTTCGCAGTTCCGGGAATGGAGCAAGCGGTACGAGCCGCTCACGTACGAATCGTCATAGCAAAGCTCGCTTCCGTCGACGATGTAAAGATCGAGCGAGTCCTTGTCCTTCACCATCCGATTCGCGTACATCACGTTCTCGTTCCATCCGCCGGCAGAGACGAGGTGGCAGTTCTTATTCCATGCGGCCGAACTGCAGTATTCGCTATTTACCGAATTCGTATTCGAAAGCGCGATCAAGGGCACGCGGTGCAGGAGCTCCGCATATTGAGCGAAGAACGGCTTCGAAAAATCATATTCCTTTCCGTACTGCATCGGATCCCACTGGTCGCTCCACCAGTATTTCTGGTCGTAAACGGTATATGGCGCATCCGCCGAGTGCAGGCTTACGATATCCTCCGTATGCCCCGGCGCGTTGCACTTCCGCTTGTAGTACGTGCGCTCGTTCCGCCATACCATCCGCCGCGCCGCCCGGCATTCCGGACACCACGTGGGCGCCGGGACTCCCATCCTCTCGTAGAATGAGAAATCTTCGGAGTCGATCGTGAACTCTTGCTTGCAGTTCTGGCAGATATGTGATTCAGAAGGCATACATAAATTCTAACACGTTCCAAATTTAGGCGAGCGGGGCGCCACAGGTGCCCCGCCCGCACCGAGCGCGCCCGATGAGTGCTCGGGAGGGAGGTAATTGTAAAACAAATGCCTCGCAGTAAACCGCGAGGCATTGAAAAGTCACGAAGGACTAGACTACATTACATCTCCATGGAGTTGACGATGATGATCCCGCCGAGTATCGGATCTTCCTTCTCTTCGGACTTGAAGGAAACAATCTTCCAGTCGGGTCGCAGAGTGAGATCGTCATATTCGGCATCGCCGAGTTCGGCGTGCACTGACGACCAAAAAACTTTGCGAAGAATATCGGCTTTGTCCATGAGGTTACGGTAATTACGGAAAACTTTTTCGCATTCCTTACCGTCACCCCCGAAGAGGAATCGAGCGTGTTTCTGCTCGTGGTCCTTCTTCATTTGGGTCGCCTGTTTGGCAAGCTTAGTATGAAGGGAGTAAATCCTCTTCAAATCATCGTTGACCTCAAGCATCACGCGACCTTCCGGGTAGGGACCTTCCGCTACCGGTTTGATGATCTGGGTGTCGTCAATCTCCTTTTGGAGACCTTCAAGAAATGTGGCCATGACCACCTCCTATATTAGTGAAAAATATGTTTAGTTACAGGACTATATTATAGACTATTTTTACCTCATTCGTCAACTCCCCCTAATACTCATCGATTTCTTCCAATATCCGTTCATGACGGTATAGATAAAAAATACAATAAAGAAGCTGGCGACGACGTCGATGGTGTAGTGCCCCCGCGCCGCAATCATGACAATCGATTCAAAGAGGGCAAGCACAAGCATTCCATACTTGGTCTTTCTATCCTTCCACGATACGAGGAAAAACAGCATAAAAAGCTGGCCCGCATGGCCGCTCGGGAATGTTCCGCCCGTCACAAGGAGATTGCCAAAAAGGCAGAAGTTGGCCGATTCAATGGGCGTCGGGAGCGGCGTTAAAGGGAGAATGGCGGCACGGAACAATTGGAACATTCCCATGCACGCAAGGTAGAGAGGGATGTTTTTATAGGACTTCTTCGCAAGAACATAAACGGCGAATCCGATGTCTGCGACAAAAAGAACAAGGTCGGCTACATCGGGATACACGGGGTTGAATCTTAGAAGCTTAAAACCGAGGTCGGCCAAAACCGGGCCGGTAGCAACAGTGCTTGCATAGCGCGTTGCAACTGCATCGAGGTAGCACCCTGCCACAAAGAGAACGAGCGAGACGGCAAGGGCAACCCAGTATTTTTTTGAATAACGATTTTTCACGCTTAACTCGGTTTCCACAGTAAGAAGGATTATACCATACCGAAGGAGGTCTGGTGGTATAATAATAGTGATGAAAAGCCGCGAGAATGCCATGTACGATACCGCCAAACTCGCCAAATTCTTCGGCGTCACCGAGCGAACCGTGCTCGGATGGTGCCGAAAAGGAAAATTGCCGGCTTTCAAGATCGGCAGAAAGTGGAAAGTACGAGTCGTCGATCTTCAAAAAATGATCGACCGCAAAATACGCACCCGCAAAGAAGCTGCTCCCCCGAGACTGCTTTAAGATGGACCGCCCACGAGACGCCTTAGTGCTCTCGGCGGATTTTTATTTTAAACTTTCTTCGATTGCATGCGCGACGTGCCAAAGAACCGGATGTAGAGGTAGAGATTCGCGACCATGACGGCGCCGTATGCAAAGAACGGGATTTCGAAGAGCGCCGAATCCATGAGGTAGCCGGCGAGACCCGTGCCGGCCGATGAGGCCGCGAGCCGCGCGACCTGGTTCACGCCGAGGGCGCGGCCCATTTCGTCACCGTCCACGCGGCGCGTGAGCTCCGCCTGCTGGATCGGCAGCGCCATGATCCTGAGCGCCGGACCCACGACGTAGACGAAAACGGCGAACGGCAGGGACCGAATGACGGGAAAAACGACGAAAAGAATCGTCCCGATCCCCCGGGTCCAGACCATGCTCTTCACGAAGCCGAGATATTTTTCGAGGAGCGGGGCGGCAAGGATGGCGATCGAACCGACCAGGCCGGAAATGAACGCATACTCCGCCATCTGCGACTTCGGGATGTGGTAGATGAGGAGGAAAAACGGAACGAGGAACGGGACAATGAGGCCCTGCGAAAAGCCGTTCAAGATGCCGGTCAGCGTGAATTTCCCGATCGTCGCCTTCGTTTTCAAAACGCGGAGTTTTCCCTTGGCTTCCCTGACCTCGATGAACGGCAGTGCCACAACGCCCAGCGCCGCGACGATAGTCGCGATGAGGAAGACGTCCTGGACGGAAAAGACTTTCACGAGGAGCGCCCCTAAAGCCGCCGTAGCGCCGGAGACGAACGTGAAGAAAGAGAAATACTTAGTCCGCTTTTCGCTCGGCGTGAGGTCGACCAAAACGGCGTTTTGGATCGGCTGAACCGCGCCGCCGATGCCGCCGCCGGCAAGAGACCCCGTTGCGGAATATCCGCCGATCATTGCCGCGAGGAAAACAACCCAAAGACTCGATGAGTAAAAGACCAAGAGAGAGCTTACCGGCAGGAGCGCACTCGCCAAGAGCAGCGTTCCCCGCTTGCCCCAGGTATCCGTCATGATGCCGGCGAGGAAGCTCAGGACCGCCGTCGCGATCGTCGCCGCGACGTAGATGAGACCGATCATGCCGGCGCTTTGATGGAGATCCACCAAAACGTAGTACGGGAATGCGATGTTGATCATCCCGGCCGCGATGCTCCGCGTGATCCTTGAAACTAAAATGAGGTAAATGCCCCTCTTCTTGGGTCTGAGCTCAGTATCCATAACAGAACCGATTATACCACACCGAGGAAAGGCGTGAGTGTCTTATACTATTTTGCTCTTATAACATTTGTTGCAGTAAACGGTCGGTGCTTCGTTTTCGGCGTACCGGGAAACGAACTTCGTGCCGCAATTCGAGCAGGCGCGCGGATGCTGCGCCATGTTCCCGAGCCACAACTTGAATTTCTCGTCCACCCGGCAAAATGGGCATTCCCGCGGCAAAGGCAGGTTCATTTTGCGCAGGAATGAGAGTTCCATGGGGATCAGCTTGAATCCCCGGCCGCACTTCGCGCATCCGATGACCTCATTCAAAATGCCATCTTTCGCATCTTCGATATGATCCGGCAATTCAGTTGCCGGGACGGTTGTTTGATATTCGCTTTTCGGCAAGCCACGCCACAAATATCCTTTCCCCTCAATTTCCTCCTTTGAAAGCGGGGTGAAATAATTTGCATCGGACTCGTTGTAGCTGTGAGGTGAAAGTTCGATGGGAAAAAATTCGCCGTACCGGTATTCCCTCCCCTTCTTGTCCCGATAGATATTTATAACCATATCCTTCCTGATCCGTTCAACAAGCTTCTCGTATTCCTCCTTCGGATATTTCTTGTTCAAGATGCAATAGTCGGCTTTTTTCATGCCAACGCACCCGAAGCAATTGGTGCTGGATACCAGCGTTTTGCAATACTCCAAGTTTTCGCCTTTCATTATCTCCTGGCTGAACTTGATGCCGGAACTTTGGTTCCCGACTACCGAGGAATCATATGACAGAGAGAGATTTTCACCCCAATAGGTTACGTCGTAACTGTCTCGGATACCGTCCGACGCCATGCTCACATACCGGCAATTCTCACCGTCATTCACCTGGAATGAATCCTTGACGTTCTTGGAATCGTAGATATGCGCTCCCCAACAATTCACGTTCCGATCGCCGAATTCCGCTTTCGGTATCTGCGAGGCCCAGAATTTTTCCGCTTCCGCGAACGCCTTCCGATATCCCGCATACGAGCCGAGATCGTACTTCGCGATTTCTTTTTGATATTCTTCTTTGGAGTACTGATTGTTTTTGATGCAGTATTTCTTATTTTTGACGCTCGCGCACATGAAGCAGTCCTGGCAATTCGACGCGTCTTTCATAAAGGCGCAATGCAGGAGCTCGACGGCATAGTTTCTGAGACCAACGCCGTTATTGCACCTCCATGCATGCATCGAATCGTAGAGCCACTCGGAATTGAGGCAAAGCGTGCAATCCAAGACGGACTTGTCGTGTTCCACGTAGAACCCGTACGCCGAATCTTCAACATAGTTTGCCTGGTAGAGGAGATAGCAATTCTTCAGATTGGCGGCATTGCTCGTATAGGGGGAATCTTTCGACGTCGGGATATCAAGCGAGATTCCCAAAAGCGGCGACTTGTGCATCAACTCATCGAACTGCTCGAGGAACGGCCGCGATGGATCGTATTCCCTCCCTTCCGCATATTGGTCCCAGCCATCGCCCCACCAGCACTCCGGGCAATAAACAACGTACGGTGCATCGGGCGCGTAGACCGAGATGACGTTTTTCTTGCAGAGATCGCACGGTCGCTTGTAGAGATTGAACGTGTTGAACCACGCGAGCCGCCGTTCAAGCCGGCACTCCGGGCAGAAGGTCGGCGGCGGAACCTGGATCTTTTCATAAAACGTAAAATCATCCGGCTCGATGACGAATTCCTTTTTGCAGTTTTGGCAGATTCTGGTTTCTTGGTTCATACCACTTCACTGTTATAGCACTGCTCACAGTAGACAATCTCTGGACGATTTGGAGCGAAACTGGTTTCGAATTCGTTGGGACATTTTCCTTCCGGATGATGCGCATGTTTTCCGGAATTTTTATATATTTTGTAATCACACATGCATTTTCGCGCGTAGAGTTGAACCTTGTTCCTTTGCGAGATCCGAGCCGCATGACGGCAGTCCACGCATAGCCTCGGCAACGGGATCCCTTCGGTGCGCAGGAAATCGAGCTCCGGACGGACGATTCGGTAGGCGCGTTTGCACTTCCCGCACGCAATAATCTTCGAGAGAATGTCATCCTTAACATCGTGGATGGAATCGGGAAGTTCGGAGGCGTTCATATCAGTTTCGTATTCCTTATTTTCCGGATCATCCCACGCATATCCTTTCGCAAGCGCCTCTTCTTTCGTAAGCGGGAAGTGGTCAAATACCAGCGAGGAGTTGTAGCCAAAGGGAGCGTGCTCGACCGGGAAAAACTCTCCATACTGGTAGACAATCCCTTCTGTATTCACATAAGGGTTCTCGTTCATGTGTTTGATTATCTTATCTTTGAGCTTTAGATATTCTTCCTTGGAATATTGCTTGTTCAGGATGCAGTATTGTTTATTTTGCAAACCTACGCATCCGAAGCAGTCAGATGAATTTTTCATAAACAGGCAATATTCGAGATCGGAGTTTCCCGGCCAACACTCCACGCAAAATTTGAGATGAGAGATATCTCCCCCGCAGATTGACGTTTCGTAACTAAGGTCCGTGTTCTTTCCCCAGATTGAGATATCCATAGAATCTTTGGTGGACGGTTCATTAAGATCCTGGCAATGGCGGATATCTTCTCCTCCCCGCACAAGATATCCCCGGTAAACGTTTTTGGAATTAGAAATGTATTCCCCGAGAACATTCGAATTGTTCGTCCCGGTCATGTATCGTACGGGAAAGCTAAGCCAAAATGTTTTGATCTTATTTTTCATTTCCGACACCGAAGTCCACTTATCCAAACGAAGCCCATCAATCCTTTCTCGATATTCCTCTTTGGACAATTTCTCGTTAAAGAAGCAATAACTTTGATTCCTTAAATTGACACACCCGAAGCAATTAGTGCATCCTCGGCAGTTCTTGGAGAACCAAACGCTGGTGCAATCCTCGCACTGGGAGGAAAAGTGGGTCTGATAGCAAGATGTATGCCAGAAGGATTCGTAGCACCGCTCGCATCTTTTCACATGGGAACTTTCAAAGCAATCTTTGGAGAAATCCACTTGGTTGCCATAGGCGCAGTTTTCCGCCCCCGAACAGTTAAAGACCAGATAGCAATCTTTCGACCAGCCGATATTCGCGGTAAAATCCGAGCGTACATTCGACTCCGTGGATCGGGGCACCCGGGGTACAACCTGCGCGAGTTCGTATATTTGTTCAAAAAAAGTCCTGTTTTCGTCGATATCCATGCCGTACTGGAGGGCGTCCCAGTCGTCTTCCCGCCACTCGTCTTCATCGTAGAGAGTAACCTTGGACCTTTTGGAGTAGAGGGAAAGGATTCGCCTGCCGGACTTGACGCTTGTGTTCCAAAAAAGCTTCCGCTCGTTGCGGTATGCAAGCCGCCGCTGGAACCGGCACAGCGGGCACCAGGTCGGCGGCGGAACCTGGATGCGCTCATAGAAACTGAAATCCTCCGGTTCGATCATGAATTCCTGTTTGCAGTTTTGGCAGATTTTCGTCTCCCTGTTCATATGATTTCCTTTTGGTAGCATTCTTCGCAGTACACGATCTCTTTCCGATCTGGTGAATAGCTGGTCTCGAACTCATTTGAACACTTACCAGAGTGGCCGTGATTTGGCTTGTTGCACATACAAGCGCGGTGCCAGAGTTTCATGGGATTCTTCCAGGCAAGTCTTTGATAGTGCCGACAGTTCGGGCAGAGACGCGGCAACGGCAGGTTTTCCCGCCGATAGAAAGCAAGTTCTTCGGGAATGACCTTGAAGGCGCCCGTACACTGCTCTTTACACGTGCCTCCGTGAGCACAGCCGATGACGTTCTCCACAATATTATCCGGAACGTCCTTGATATCATCCGGCAATTTGTCATTTGGAATTTGGATTTTATAATTCCGCCTTTCCGGCTCTTTCCATTTGAATCCCCGGTCGCCGGCTTCTTCTTTGGTCAGCGGGAAATATTCCTGAGCTATCGTTTCATTGTAGGCAAAAGAACTGAGTTCCGGCGGGAAGAACTCCCCATATTTATATATCCTCCCCTTCTTGTCGGTATACGGCATCTCATCCATATGTTTCTTGATCTTCGTCCTGAGCTCGTCGAAGGATTCTTTGTCGTACTGCTTATTGAAAATACAATACTGCTTGTTCCGAAGGCCGATGCACCCGAAAAGATAAGAGCTCGATGTGCAGTAATCCGTATAGTATGCGTCCCGCAAGTCTTTTATCCCGTTGCTTGAAAACATCAATTGGGAACTATTCATGCCTCCGCCGCCCGCGAAGTCATATACCAGTTCGGAGTTGCCTATGTTATTCGCGTCATAGACGCCCTTCGTCCCGAAAGAGCGGAACACGTACCGCGCGTCCTGCATATCGTACACGTCGAACGAATCCTTGACGCTCTTCGAGTTCACGATGTTGTCACCGGTCGAAGCAACTGATTTCAATATCACCGCATAGCGCCGCGGAGTTTTTTTCACGATCAAGGAGAACTCGTTCTTAACGGAATTTATTTCGGCGAAGCTCCCCAAATCGAATTTAACCATCTCCTCCAAATATTTTTCCCTGGGGTACGGCACATTCCTGATAACATACTCTTTATTCCTTAATCCGGCAGAGAGGAAGCAGTTACGGCAGTTGACGCAGTCATAGAGGAAGGCCGAGTCCATGCAATTTTGCGATGCTATGAGGAATTTCGAGTTGTAATTTTTGTTACCATCGATGTTCTCATAACATCGGCTCACGTCGATAACGTTCAGGCAATCGAACACATCCGTGGAATGATCGATGTTCTTCGAATAGTACACATTCTCGGAATCCTTCGTCGACGAGTAGGAGAGGTAGAGATTTTTGCTCTCACCGACTATATTAGAGTAATTCGCATTTTCAACGTTCCGATGGAATATGCTCGCCTTAGGGACGCTGAAAAAGAGCTCTTTCCACTGTTCGAAGAACGGCTTCGAGAAGTCGTACTCCCGGCCATACGAAAGCTGGTCCCATTTGTCGGAATACCAGCAATTCACGCAGTAGACCGGAAAGGGAGAATTATCCGGATACATCGAAATGCCGGATTGCCCGCAAAGTTTGCACGTAAAGTGGTACAGGCTGCGCTCGTTGCGAAACTGCAGCCTGCGTACCATCCGGCATTCCGGGCACCAGGTCGGCGGCGGAACCTGGATTCTTTCGTAGAAACTGAAATCTTCAGGCTCAATTGTGAATTCCTTTTTGCAACTTTGGCAGGTGCGTTTTTCGGAAGTCATACCTTTATTCTATATTAAACCAAAAAAGCGAGTTGGATACCCCCGCGAAGGCTAAGACTTGGGCGGCGCCCCGGAGACAGCCTGAGCGGGGGTATCCAACGAGCATTATATTACCTCTTTTTGGTAGCAACTTTCGCAATAAACGAATTCCGGCTTGTCGGGGGCGTAGGTTGTCTCGAATTCCATGGCACACGGCGAGCTTCCGTGACTGTGCGGAACCATATTTTTATAGCCACCGTTCTCGGATTTAACTCCGGCGCATTGGCACTTCCGCTGCCACAGCTACAACGGATTCCGCTGCTTCAGACGCTCGTAGTG
>VFSW01005886.1_pt1 | contig 18075 bp, 15 predicted proteins | sample 5358111 | NCBI WGS metagenome assembly VFSW01 (sample SAMN11554181, study PRJNA540505) | mine drainage metagenome | isolation source: sediment from site ElyBrook_90M | place: USA: Ely Copper Mine, Vershire, VT | collected 2017
TCCGCGATGATTTCATTCAAGGGTATGCGCCTGTCATCTAGCTGCATTTCAGAAGGCGCCTTCGGGTGAGAGCCGATCCTAAGCTCGGCGTATGGTGTGTCCGGTTGCGGCTCTATGCCGAGAAATTCCGGTATGAAGGCGTGCGCATCCCTGCTTCCCCATTCATAATACTGGATCTTGTTGAACAGCTTGTACGGACGCGGAACAAATTTTATCAATAGCACTCCGGAAATGAATTCCGTTCATTTAAAGATAAAATCAATCTACAAGAATAAGATAATACCTTGAGGATAGCATAGAAACATGTTCCGGCAGACAGCCTTAATGCCGGGAGCCGGTTTCTATTTGCCGGCGAGAATTGAATCGATCTTCTTCAATTCTTCCGGGCTGAATGCCGGGCTGGTCGCCGCTTTCACCGCGTCGTCGATCTGCCCGACTTTGCTGGCGCCGATGACCGCCGATGTGACCTCCTTGTGTCTCAGGACCCAGGCAAGCGCCATCTGGGCGAGCTTCTGGCCGCGGGCCTTCGCCATCTCGTTGAGCTTGCGGACCTTGCCGATCTTCTCGCTCGTCACTTGCTCGGGCCGGAGGAATCCGGTCGGTTTCGCCGCGCGCGAGTCGGCAGGGATGCCCTCTAAATACTTGTCGGTCAGCAGGCCTTGAGCAAGGGGAGAGAAGACAATACAACCTATCCCGTCCTCTCTCAACTCCGTCAGGAGGCCGTCTTCGACCCAGCGTTCGAACATGCTGTACTTCGGCTGGTGAATGAGGATATGCATCCCCATCGATCTCATGATCTCCTCGGCATTCTTCGTAAGTTCGGCCGGGTAATTCGAAACACCCGCGTAAAGCGCTTTGCCGCTGCGCACAATGTCATGGAGGGCGCCCATCGTCTCTTCAAGCGGAGTCTCGGGATCGGGACGATGGTGGTAGAAAATATCGACGTAGTCGAGTCCCATGCGCTTCAGGCTTTGGTCGAGGCTGGCCACGAGGAATTTCCGCGAACCCCAGTCGCCGTACGGGCCCGGCCACATCCCGTAACCCGCCTTCGATGAAATGATGAGTTCATCCCGGTAGCCCCGCAGGTCGTTCTTCAAAATGTATCCCATGGTCTCTTCGGCCGATCCGGGGGGAGGACCGTAATTGTTCGCGAGATCGAAATGAGTTATCCCCAGGTCGAAGGCGTGCCGCGCCATGGCGCGTGAGTTCTCCAGCACGTCGACCCCTCCGAAGTTGTGCCAGAATCCCAGAGAGATCGCGGGGAGCTGGATTCCGCTCCGACCGCATCGATTGTATTTAATCTTCTCGTAACGATTGTCATCCGGTGTATGCATTGCTATTCCTTTGCTATCTGTTGTTCGTGATTAGTCGCTGAAGGTCAGACGCACTTGACATCTCATTTCTTTTTCCTCGCTTCTTGCTTGTTGCTTATTGTTTATTGTTTCTCATCTCTGGCCTCTGGCTTCTTACTTCTTACATCTTGCTTCTGACTTCTCACTTCCCATATTTCCACCAGCACTGGTCAAAATATTCTTTTCCGTCTATTGAAGCAACCGCCCTGACATGGTTGGATCCCGCGTTCAACTTTACATCCTTCCAGAAAAACCTGTGGTCTTCGCTGGACTTCTTCCCGAGCGAAGTGCCGTCGATGATCAGTTCGACACTCCGGGCGTTTGAATAAACTTCGACGGTGATAAGCGAGGTATCTCTTACCGTGAACATCTTGCTGTTGATGTGGACCATTGGCTCGGGGTTCCAATTGACCTTGTACCAGTAGTAGGCGTCTTTCTTGGTCTCGTGCCCCTGAGTTACGATGCCCTTGTCGTTGACACCCGGCCTGAAACCTTCCCTCCTGGAATCTGAAGCAAAGTCGTACATATTCCAGAGCGTTGAAAACCAGATATAAGGCCTGGACTCGATCGCCTTCCAGCTTATTTCATGGAATTCCGTCTGGTATTCTTCCGGATGCCAGGGCCCGTCGGTGCGCGGCTGGTTTGCGGGTAATTCCTCGTGCTGATACACGCTCCCGCCGGCGCCGTATTCGCTGAGACCGATCGGGCGGACCGGGTGTTCGCTGTGCCACTTGTCGAGATAAGTGCCGAGATCGCGCGCGCTTCCGTAGTACCATCCGAAGTACTTGTTCATGCCGAGTACATCCGTGACGAAATTCGTCGAATCCTCGTCATCCGATGCGGCGGTCGTCGGTCTCGTCGGGTCCTGTTTATTGGCCAGCTCATTTAGTCTGCGGCCCAGAGACAGCGGATCAGGACCCGTCACATTATGAATCTCGTTGCAGATGCCCCAGAACAAAACCGACGGGTGGTTGTAATTCTGGCGAATGAGTTCGGTCAATTGTTGTTCCGCGTTGGCAGTAAACGATTTCGAATCGACAATCTGGTTGACCAGCGGAATTTCTGTCCAGACGACGATACCGTACTTGTCGCACAGCCTGTACATTTCCTGGCCGTACTGGTAGTGAGACATCCTGATCATGGTCGCGCCTATATCGATGATATCCTTAATTTCCTGCCGACGGTCGGCGTCGGTTATGGCGCGGCCCTCATCCTTCCTGTCTTCATGAAGCGCGACACCATGCAGTTTGTACGGCTTACCGTTCAGGTAAAATCCGCGGTCCGGGTCGACTCTGTAGTATCTGAGTCCGAGCGGCTGCTCTTCGCGGTCAACGAGCTTATTCGCGTGATAGACAGACACGACGACCCTGTAAAGATACGGATCGGTCCTTCCGTTCCATAGATGCGGATTTTTGATAGTCATTTCCTGATCAACCTCATTACCGGCATAAGGAGCGACTTCCGACCTGGCCTCAACTTCTTTGACAAACCTGCCTTCGCTATCGTACACGGCCGACCTGACGACCAAATAGGCCGCCGACCTGGAATCGTTGCTCAGAACGGTCGTTAACCGCAAGTCCGCGAAATTATCCGTGACTTTTTTCTGCGCGATGAATATTCCCGGAGACGCGTAGTCGGTAAGGGATACGTGCACCGGGTTTGTCAGTATAAGGAGCGCTTTGCGGTAGAGGCCGCCATCCATCGTGAAGTCGGCACTGATTGGCGCGATCCGGAATTCATTGGATTTGTCAGGAGAGGTGTTGTCTACCCTTACCGCGATTACGTTGGTCTCTCCTGATTTCAGGAAGCCCGTAATATTAAAGACAAAAGCGGCGAAACCGCCTTTATGTTCCCCGACAAACCTGCCGTTGACAAAAACGTCCGCCACGAAACCGGCGGCGCCGAAACGAATGAAGGCCATCTTCCCATCGAATTCCTTCGGCACGGTGAAAGACTTCCTGTACCATGCCGGACCCCTATAGTAGTCATTTCCACCGTCCTGGCCGTCAAGGTTGTTCCATGTATGAGGCAGACAGACCGTGCTCCATCGCGCGTCGTCGAAACCGTTACTCGATGCGCCTTTGATATCTCCCCTGAAGAACTTCCAGCCGCTGTTGAACTGAATCGTCACGCGCCCCGCACTCCCGACCTGAGCAATATCCCGGGTAGAGATCAGATTATGCGAGCGCGGTGTCGCATTGGTGACTGAGGCGCTCATAATGAAGAAAATAAACATTAATAGCAGTTTTTTCACCAGATGACCCTCCTACAGAGTATTATGTCCCTTTCGCACTCCCGATGTTGCCGATTGTCCGACCGGTGCCGATCCGGAATTCGAAGCGTCTTGACCCTAGCCACCGCGGATTCAGCGTGAGCCGGAGCCAAGGATAAATCTCCCTTCAATGGGTGGATAGTGTACATGGGGTCCTGGAACAGCCCTTCTTCGAGATTGCCTATTGAATGCCAGTCGATATCGACGTAGAGGCAGTCTTCGGTGCACCAGTCGACCGCCTGGTCGAGAAGCTTCAGGTACTTCGCGGGAGTCTCGCCCCGCCAGGTGACCGAATGAACCGGGATGCGGACTATCATCGCGCCAGTCACCTTTATCTTCACGAAGAAAGCCTTGTCCCAGTGCCCGTCACCGAGAACTTTTTGTCGGATCCGCAATAGACAATCCCCTTGAAAAGGATCGTGTCGCCGAGTGAATTGACGAGCCTGTTCCCTTCCACTCTCACAGTCTGGTTTTTGTTCGAAGGGAATCCCGTAAAGCGCTCATTCCACCATTCCCGGTGAACATTGGACTGCTCCGCGTTTCCTTCCTGCGCCATGACCACACTTGTCATCACGATAAAGATCATCAGCATAAAGAACGGTGTAAACCACTTCTTCATAGCCTCTCCTTCCGGTTAGCAAACTTGCCCACAATACCGTGCATCTATCTGATGTGGTTGGGCTTGAAAACGAGCCATCTATTGTAATGAGAATTTGACGTAGATGAAATAGCCCCGGGGGGTATCGTCCAGGACTGTTGAGGTTTTAGCCGGGGCGACTACTTCCGACAAGGCTCCGGATAACGGGTTAATTTCCCTCGGTTGAATCAGGGCACTGAATTCTGCCATGCGCCGCCGCCTTAAAGAATTTCACATTGTCTGTCGGCTTGAATGTCTTCCACGCCTGAAGCATAGTCGGACGCCACAAGCGATCGAACACCCACCAGACCCAGCTTATATGTTTTGATTTCATGTAATTGACTATCTCCTTGCCATACTCCCCGTTGTCTTCCATACCGCCCTTCCCCAACGTAAAGCCCAATTCCGGGGCGACGACGGGATACTTCTCCGCCGCGAAGCCGAAATCCTCGTCCCATTTCGGTTCGTACAGCGGGGTGCGCTTGTGCGGGCAGGGATGGACCGTGTATGCGATTCCCTCCGCGTTGATGGGAGCGTAACTAAGCGGCGTGAGGTCGTAAGCCCAGTCGAAACCCGCGACGAGGGGGATGCTATTATCACTTATGAGTTTTATCAGGTCCTCGTTCATCGTCTTCCATTTTTCCCACCACAAATTGCCGAGCTGCCCAAAATCGGATGTCGGCTCGTTGAATAAATCAAAGAAGGCTACTGTGCTGTTTCCGGCAAAGTGGCGCGCCATGGCGAGCCAAAAATTAAAGTCGCCTTCAGGTGAATTTCCATCCGCCGGGAATTCCATCCTTATCTTTGCGACTCCTCCGTGTCTGTTTCCGTCGGTTTCTGGCGCTGCGGATGTTTCTTGATGAAATCCACGACCTCGTCGATCTTGCCGAAGGCGAGCCCTGTGACAATGTCAGCGGCACCGTGATAAATCGCCAGCCTTCCCGTCGGCGCGTCGCACAACATCGCGCATGGGAAGACTATATTCGGAACATCTCCCATGCACTCGTACTGCGTCTGAGGCGAATGCAGATACGGCTCACCCCTGACAATTACCTTCCATGGCTTGTCGAGGTCGAGCAGAACCGCGCCGGCACTGTAAACAAAACCGTTGCATGACTGAAGGACGCCGTGATATATGAGAAGCCATCCTTCAGGTGACTCAATCGGAACAGGTCCGCTCCCGATCTTTGTGTACTGCCACGAGTCGCCGACCGTCCCCATAACGAACCTGTGTTTGCCCCAGTAGGTAAGATCCGGGCTTTCGCTGAGGAATATATCGCCGAACGGTGTGTGACCCCTGTCGGATGGCCTGAAAAGCAAAATATGTTTCCTGTTTACCTTCCTCGGAAACAACACTCCATTCCTGTTAGAGGGAAGGGGCGCATTCTCGAGCTGGTGGAATTTCTCGAAATCCTTTGTCCAGCCGACCCCTATCGTGGGCCCGTGATAGTAATTGCACCATGTTACGTAGTACCTGTCCTCGATCCATACCACACGCGGGTCGTAGCCTTAAACAAATTTCCCGACTTCCTCGTCGTCGCACTCGAACTTCAGCGGCTTAGGTCGAGCTTCCAGTTGAGCCCATCCTTGCTGAACCCGCGGTGGAGCCTCATCTGCCTTGCCCAGTTGTCACATCTGAATACACCTGCAAACTCACCGTTGCGCGCGACGACGGCTTGGGTATGAGTCAAAAGCCCCGGAATTCCCTTACATATTCTTTTTAAAGATCGGGTCTGCGTTCTCCGAAGCTACAACTTTATCTCGATTTCTACATCGCCGGGAGCGGCGGATTCGAGGGCATTCACCTCAGCGGCAATGCGCGTGCCGTCAGGGTGGACGAGTGACCGCAGAACATTGAAGTTGCGTTCGCCGCTCAACCTACCGGACATATCGTATCTGGCTCATTTATCCAGCAATTTAATGAATATTCCGCCGACGACACTTCTTGCCTGGAACCCGTCCCGTCGGGCGGTCTCGGTATCGTACCAGTCGCTGAAGGGAACCCTGTTCGGCGTGTCGTTCAGATACTCGACGATCGTGTGCATGTAAGTCTCAAAGTCTTTCTTATCGGGGTACATCGTCGCCACCCACGTCATCCACTCCGGCTTCGTGAAACTCGCCCGGTCGTCGAGCGGCAGCCCGTATTTGTTGAGCTTCGTTTTATAGAAACTCAGCTCTCTATTCATGACATTCGGCGAAAAGAGATGCAGGTCGAAGAGCTTGTCCCAAACCATGTTGTACTTCATGCTCCAGGTGCCCGGCTTGTCGAAAGCGAGTTTGTAATGGTCGTTGTCGATATCCATCTCCGCCCATTTCTTCGCGTAACCGGCGGCGAGTGTCCAGTATTCTTTGGCGAGCTCTTTCTTACCCGCCATCTCGCATATTCTGGAGAAACAGCCGAGCGCGACAATCGCTTTCACAGACAGGTTCGCGTTATGCGCGAGGTGTCCTGTGAAATCGTCTGTGCAGAGCTGGTTGGCCGGGTCGAGCCCTTCCCGTTTCAGGTAGTTAGCCCATTTCTCGAGGCTGCTCCAATTCTTCATCGCGTAATCCGCGTTGTGATCGTTCCTGCAGACGGCATACGTAAGTATGATCATATTGCCCGATTCCTCGACGGGCATCTGGTCGACCGCGCTTTTCTCACCGCCGCCGTAAACCTGGCCGTTCGCCTTCGGATATGTTCCCAGGTCGTGCGGTGCAAAAGGAAATTTCCATCTCGGCATCTCGGAATACTTGAAGACAGGCGTGAGAAGCGCCTTCAGTAGATCGTTGTTGAAGTACATGAAGAACGGCGCGGAAGGATAGATAACGTCCACCGTGCTTATGCAGCCGTTGCTGAAGTCTTCCTTCGGGAAGAGCATCGGAGTCCCGTCGATGTCCGCGACGAGCTTGTGAGCTCCGAAGACCTGCCTGTATGCCAGCGCGCAGATCGAACCATAGTCCTTTCCTCCAACTTCAGCGAGCTTCGCGACGAGGCTGCTGTCGAATCTTTCGCACTCTGCCATGAGTTTGCCGTACTCCCCGACTCTTTCGGTTATCATGCCGGCGATGGAAGCTCCGTTCCGTTTCCAGTACGCGGGGAGCTCGCGATGGAAATATTCTATGGAATATATTTGATCGTACGCGACGAGGACAAATCTTTCCTTCGCTTCAGTCCCCACTTCTCCAAGGTTAAACACGCAGGCGCAGACGGGCCACCAGTCGCTCGCCGGCCTCGGCATGTTGAAGTCGGCGGAAGCCGGAAGCGGGTCGCTTTGCATGAACGCCTCCCGCGCTTCGGCGGCCGGCGCGATGGCGCTCATGCCGTCCTGATTACTTGGTGAACAAAAGTAAACGTATCCCCAGTCAATCCGGAGGTCGTCTCCTTTCTTCTCGAGTACCGGCTGCATCTGCGATCCCATCTTCATCACCTAGACACCGGGTAGCTTCAGCCTTCCCCAGGTTATTAGCTGGTCGGGCGTGTTGACGCAGAACTCGCCGTCGCCGTCGAAGTAGACGGAAACCCGGTGGAGTTTTCCGTCTATCGATTTTACCTGCCATGTGATATACGACGCGTCCTCGGAAATGAGGTCGAGCGAATCGGGAAGGAGAGGCGTGGTGAACGTGAGCCTCAATTCGACGCCGGCCTCGTCGAATACATATATAGTCTGAGTTGGATTGACGACCGTCTCTTTGAGATCCATCTTCGGCAGCTGCCGCTCGCTCCCGCCGACGACTCTGTATGTCTTGCCGTCAATTTTAGCCATCAGGAAGATAGCCATCGTTTTCCCAGTCCAGTGCCGCGTGTAATCATCAGCCGGACTGTTTGCGACCGACCAGAAGCTGAAATATGGGTCGGCGGTCATAAGGGGGACTGCCGGCGGTCTGGTAATCGTCCCCTGTGCAAAGACGCTTATCGAGCTGAGACAGACGGTCAGTACCGCGCAGAAGTGTAAATACCTTTTCATTTCATTTCCTTTTCTTTGTCCTGCATACCCGGGAAACCGGAAGCCTATTCCTCTTCCACAGCAGGAAATATAGAAAGGCCCGCCGCAAATGGAAATATTGGGGCAGGTCCTTTTCTCAATCCAAACATCCCGACTCTATTGAGGCCAGTCGTCGGTTCTGAACGTCGAAGCCGGAAGCCCCGCCTTGTTGAAGAGCGTCGCTTCCTCTGCATTGCCCCATGTGTACCGCACCGCGACGGGATGCTTCACCTCTGGGCTGTAAACAACGAGAGTCTTGCCGACCACCTTCACTTCGGCTTTCACGAAGTTGCTGTCCTTTCCGGCAATGATGAAGTTAGTCTCCCCGTTCAGCGGCTTCATTACCAACCCGCCGTCAGCGTACACGAACGAGATTATCGCCTTGCCGTTCTTCACCTTCATCGATTTATAGATGGGGCCGGAGTAGATCACGTGTTTGCCGTAATTTTTGGCAAGAGCCCAGAGAGCGAGGCGAAGTCCGACATCCTGCTTGTCGGGCGGATGAATCGTAGCGAGGCTGCTGATGTCGAGCGTGACGGCCATGCCTGTATTCGGCACCGACATCGTCAACCGCTGCGCGTCACGGACCATGTACGACTTGGACTTTACACCGTACGTCCACGGAGCGATTTGGACCCAATAGAATGGAATGTTCCCCTCCTTCCAGTCGGCTCTCCAGTTCTTTATCATGAGCGGGAAAAGATATTTGTAATTATTGTAGTCGCTCGGTAGGTCCGAATTTGATTCGCCCTGATACCAGAGGATCCCCTTCAGATGGTAGGGAATAAGCGGGGCGATCATCCCGTTGAAAAGCATGGTCGCGGTGTTGGGTCCGACGCTCAAGTCGGATTTCGGTCGCAAGTTGAACGGCTCCCTTTCCGCGCCGTAGACGTAGAACTTGCTGTTCATGTACTCCGCGACGGGGAGATACTTCCACTCTCCCGACAGCGGAATTGCCTGCAGCGTGTCGGCTTCGGGGTTAATCTGCATCTTCACACCGTTGCCCCAGATACCGCCGCCACCGCCGGTGTCAATTACTCTAACCGCGATCGTCAGGCTCGTATCTTTTACAATAGAAGCAGGAATGGTATAGACTCTAGGTGTCGCCCAGAAGCCGCCGCCGAGGAGTCCACCGACCTTCACTCCGTTGACCCATGTCTCGTCCATGTCGTCAACCGGTCCGAGGTGGAGGACAAGTGTCGAGTCGACCCAGCTCTTCGGAATCTCGATGGTTTTCCTGAACCAGACGGCGCCGTCGAAATCGCCGACGGAAGTCGCTTCCCAGTAAGTTGGGAGATTCATGCTCTTCCAGGCGCTGTCGTTGAAGTCCTTTTCGGAACACATACTATCGTCAAAGCCCAGGCTGTCATATTGATGAAGCGGATCCCTGTTGCCGACATCTATCACCGGATGCGTATGGATCCATTCGTTCAAAGCATCAACTTCTCCTTTGAGGCTGTCTATCTTCTCCACCATGGGTTTGTATTTCGGGAGTTGCGATAGGTATTTGCCGCTGATCCACGGCTGGATTTTAGTTCCTCCCCAGACGGACCAGATCAGGCCGATCGGAACGTGCAGTTCCTGATAGAGTTTACGGCCGAAGAAATAGCCGACGGCGCTGAACTTCGCGACCGTCTTGGGCGAACATTCCGTCCAGGTGCCGAGGCAGTTGAACTCCGGCTTCGCCGACACCGCCCTCGCGACGCCGAACAGCCTTATGTTAGGGTAATTTGCCGCCGCGATTTCTTCCGCCGAATTTTTTATCGGGTTTTCCGGCGGCCAGCCCTGGAGGGGAATCTCCATGTTCGATTGCCCGGAACAGAGCCAGACTTCGCCAAGCATGACGTTCTTGTACGTTATTGTGGAGTCACCTATCGTCACCATCAACTCGAAAGGTCCGCCGGCCTTCACGGTTTTCAGGTGGACATCCCAACTGCTGTCGGATTTCACCGCCGTGCCGGATTTCTGTCCCCAGCTCGCCTTCACCGCAACCTTCTGACCGGGTTCTGCCCTCCCCCAAATTGGAACGATTGATTTCTGCTGGAGAACCATGTTATCGGAGAAGAGCGAAGGCATCAGCAAATATTTCGACGAGCCGGCCTTTGTTTCTGAGCCGGAGTTGGTGGCCTGTGGTTTCGCGACCGAAACCAAAGCGAAGAGTAAGATTATGAGCTTCAATCCAATCCTCTCAATTCTTATTGGGCGAACATTATCCAATACCGGAGTCATCCAAGTCATTTCTGTTCCTCTTCAAGCGTGACGATGTCGGGATTTGGCTCCTTGATTCTCGAATAAATTATCTCGACCCTGCTCAGCTCGGACCCGCCGTTGAACTCAATTTTCAGATACCTGCTGTGTGTCGGAAATTCTCCGCATGTGTACATCGCCGGAACGTAAAATCCGTAGTGGTTGGAATACGGCGGGAACGTTTCGAGCTTGGCGGGAATGGGCTTCATGGTGCTCAGCGAATCTGACGCGAAGAAATTCATGCCGCACTCTCCGCTCGTGAAGAAAGCCTCAACCATGATCGAGTCGATCGATTGAGGGACTTCATATATAACATAAGCTCCCTTCGCGCCTTCAAGCCTGCTGAAATCGTATTTCGCCTTAACGGCGCTGAAGGGGGAAGCAAATTTCAGGCTGTCGGAAGCGATAAGAAGTTTCGACGTGTCGGCGAGCTCATCAACAAGCTTCCTGTAATCCACCGTGACAGGCCCGACAATATTCGAAGGCGCGGATGCCCCTGAAGGATTCTGGGCTATAACCCTGTAGAAGTAACTCTTCCCCAGCTGCGCGGTAGTGTCGTCGTACAACGGACGGAACACCGGAACGGCGTCGGTCGCGCTGTCGGCTATCGTCTCCCAATTATCAGAGCCTTCGGTCAGCCTCTGTATCCTGTAAGAAGCCGCCCCCGTCGATCCCTGCCACGATATGTCGTAAACGTCTTTGATATCGAGGAGCCGAGGCGGGTCGGGTATGGGAAGCGGAGGCTCGGGCTCGCCGTTTATTTTGTAGGCGGCCTCTCTCATGACATCGACGATTTCCTTCTCATGGTACATCGAGTCCGCCGCGAATCCAGGGAAGCGGTAAGAGAGGCTGTGCTGGTAAAATCCGCCGTCTCTGGCGTGGCCCCGCAGGCTCCAGATCATTATCCCTGAAATGCCGTTGTTGATGACTGTGTCAACCAGCGCCTTCGTGTCGAGAGGATTCCTTAAACCAAACTCGCCTATGAAGTACGGCTTCTTCCCCTCCGTCAACTCCCTGTTCAGCAGAGCGTCCTTAACCGCCTTGTCGAGAGTGGTATAGTAGTGCGTGGAGAGCACGTCGAAGTTGGAGTCAGCGACCTCCTGCTTGGTGAGCAGCTGCTTGAATGTACCTTCGAGAACGAGGTGGTTCTTGTCAATGCTCTTGATGTATGCTGCTATCGTGTCCTGCCAGGAAAGAGGCGCCTCGAGCTCGTTTCCGGTTTCCCAGCCAAGTATCGCTTTGTCGTTCTTGTACAGAACGCCGGTGCAGGTGTTCTTCCTGTCGAGGACGAATTTGATCGTTTTCTTGAAATCAGCGATGATTTGAGGGTCGGTCCAGAAGTCGTTCGGCTTCTTTCCCCTGAACGCGGCGTACTCGGCTCTTCCGCCCCACCACCACCAGTTGTCGACAAAGGGGACGATCAGCCTTACCCATTCCCGATTGGCAATCTGCAGGACCTTATCGAAAGTTTTGAAGGCGGCCTCGTTGAATTCGCCCGGGCCTTCGACCGCGCGGACAATCTCGCTCGTCTCGCCCGCGCTCCGGACTGAGAAGGTGTAGATCCGTCCGACTCTACCACCGTCCATCCGTATCGTCCTGAGGGCGTCTTTGATTTCAAACGGGGTGGGGAGTCGCCATGGGCTCTGGGCGGTGAACGCGTCGTAATCTTCCACGTAGGCCAGGTTGGGGATGTTGTAGGAAACGAACCTGAAAACCTTTTCCCCATCCATGAGTTTATCTTTGTCGGTCGTGATAAAATTCTCGAACCGGCTCGTGCTCGCGCATTGAACCATGAACAGGCTCAAGAGGAGCAATAACAGTTTTGCTGATTTCTTCATCGCATCTCCAGAGGGTTTGTTATGGGGATCAGGTGACGGACGGCGATGGAATTTCCTTTCACACGCACTTCGGCATTCATTCCACGATGCCGGCGCTCCGGGAAAGCTTCACTCGCCGCGCCGGCGTATTTCGAGAGGCTCTCATCGCTCAACGGATCTTCTCTGCAGTTCTCTGCCAATGGGCGATGAATTTATCGGACGCCTCTTTGGTTTCTCTGAATCCCTTGCTTTCTTCAATCAGTTTAAAATCGTCTTTTGCGAGCATCTTGATGCAGTTCATCATGGCCCGGCCGGTGTGGTAATTGCACTTCCAGATGTGCGCTTTCGGTCCCGTCTTGAAGTGAGGCTGCTTGTCAAGTCCACCCTCGAACCAGTCGCCGTGCTCGTAATCCAGGAGATATTTCTTTACGTAATTCCATTGCTTCACAAAATAGTCCGGATAGACTGTGCTTTGGGGAAAAATCTTCGACATCATGAGGAGGATATTCAACGCCTCGGCCTGCGCCCACCAGTTCTTTGTCGACTGGATTATGGTACACTTATCATCTCCCTTGAAATAATATGCGATCTCGAAGAACCCGCCGTTTTGTTTATCCCAGCCGTTCTCGATGGCGTGGTCCACCATTCTCTTCGCTGTTCTCAGCGTCTCCACGTCGTCGCGCAATCCCAGCGCGTGCGAGGCTTCCAGCATGAGGAAAGCGGTTTCGTAATCGTGTCCGAACGAGCCGTGATCGAGCCTGTATTTTTTCTCCCGCACTTCTTTCGGAGAGTCCCTGAACGAGAGCGGCGTCCAGTCGTTGTGAAAGAAGAGATTCAGGTAACCTTTCTTCGTCGTTATCACGTCCCTGATAAGCAACAGGAGCGCGGACAATTTCTCCTCCAGCACCGGATCCGGCCAGACATTGTACAGCTCCGTATATGCCTCGAGGAGATGTATAGACGAGTTCTGGTCCTTGTAGCCGAGCTCGACGTCATCGTAAGCCCTGGTCTTGTACGCGCTGGAGCCGTCGAAGGGCTCACTCTCGGGAGATATGAACTGGAAATAGCCCTTTTGCTCCGGATCGAATGCGTGGTCTTCGACCCATTTGAATGCCTTCTTGGCGAAGTCGAGAACCTTTTTGTCTTTCGTCAACTCATAAAGTGCGGCCAGGGCGTATATGGCGAAAGCGTTGCCGTATGTTCGCTTCTCGTCGAAAAAGCCTAAATAGTCGCAGACTTTACCCTCACCATCCCGCATCTGGTAAAAACCGCCGTGTTTCTGATCCCACATGGAGTTCGTCAGGAAATCGAAGCCGTGTCTGGCGGCGTCGGCGTATGTCTTGCTGCCGAACATGATGGCCGCCCTGGAGGCGGTCCAGATGTATCTTGCCTGCGTGACGATCATCTTGTGCTGGACAGGTTCGATCTTCCAGTCGTACGATATGTCCGTGTAATAACCGCCGTTCTTCCTGTCGATTGCCAGCGGGTACCACTTGTCGAGAAGATTTTTCCCGATATAGTCATACATTTCCTTCAATATGATCTGATAGTTCTGAATCACCGCTTGACGCTTTCCTTCATTGGCCATGAAATTTCCTCTGGTGAGTTTTCCTAATGAACAGGCTAATTTGGTTGCAGTTGGTCGAGGTTGATCGGGAGGCGGGAAGAATGTTCCGCGGTCATCCCGGTTCGGTTACGACATAATCCAGTTGGTGCCGGATGTTCGTTCCCGGCCCGACTAAGCCGCTTTACATCTTTCCTTCGAGCCTGAGAATGCAGTTAATCAGCCCTCTGGTCGTGTGGTAATCCACCTTCCAGATAGTCGCTTTCGGTCCCTTCTCGTTCTGGGGAGCCTTGTCGATGCCTCCCCAGTACCAACCGCCGTACTTGTGGTCGAGGACATATTTCTTAATGTAGTTCCACTGCTCGCAGAACTTCACGTAATAGTTCATCTTGTCGTGCGGATAAATTTCCGACATCATTAGAAAAGAGTTGAGTGCCTCGATTTCCGACCACCACTGCTTCGTCGGCATAATGATCGTGACTTTCTTCTCTCCCTGGAAAATATATCCGCCGTCGTAGATTCCGCCGAGCTCCTCGTCCCAGCCGTTCTCCAGGGCGAAGTCGTCCATCCACTTCGCGATCCTCAGCGTGGTCGTGTCTTTCTTGATACCGAGCGCCTTCGAGGTTTCAAGGAGGAGCCAGGCCGTCTCGACATTGTGCCCAAACGAAATGTGGTCTTCCTCGAAATGAGTGGTGCGAAGGTAGTTGTTGGAATCGCGGTACGATATTGGCGTCCAGTCACGTTTGAAGAACAGAGTGAGATACGGATGGTCCCCGATCGCGATGTCTCTCACGTCGTGGAAAAGCGAGTCAAGGCGAACCCTCAGTTCCGGGTTGGGCCAAACCTGGTAAAGCTCGGTGAATGCCTCCATGATGTGGATCATCGAGTTCTGGTCTTTTGGGGGAGTCTGGCCGAGGCCGTCCTTGTACGGTACGCCTTCCCTCGAAATGTTCTGGAAATATCCGCCATACTTCGGATCGTAGCTGTGCTTATCCATCCATTTATATGTCTTGATGGCAAGGTTGAGTGCGGAAGTATCGCCGAACGCCTTGTAATACGCGGCAAGACCGTATATCGCGAACGCGTTGCCGTACGCTGTCTTTGCGTATTGATCGCGGAATCCGAGTGGCTTTCCTTCCCTGCTCACCATATCATAAAACCCGCCGTATTCTTTGTCCCACATGACATTCTTGAGAAACTCAAAACCGCGATGGGCGTATTTGAAATACGGCTCCCTCTCTTTGAAATAGATCGAAGCGTTCGCGTTCGCCCAGACGAGACGGGCTTGCGTCACTATCATCTTGTCCTGACGCCCCTCAAGCTCCCACTTGTAATTCATGTCGGTGAAGTAGCCGCCGTAAGCAGTGTCTATCGTGGCCTGGCCGAAGTGGTCCAGCTCAACCTTCAACTGCTCTTTTAGCTCCGCGAGAATAACCTTCTTGTTGGTTTCAATCCCGGTCCTCTCTTTCAACTCTTTTCCTTTAGCCAACACAGGCAAAAGCGGGAAAAGAAGGAACAAGAGGACGGGAATCGAGACTATGCTCCTGATAACCCGTTTATCCATTGTCTTTCCCTAAATTCATTGACTGCATCTATGGTGTGGCTGTGCCGACGTGGATGGTTGACCAACAGTGCTCAATTTGTTTATTGCCTTCTCCCTTTGAGCTCGTTCCGGACAATTTCTTACAAATTAGTCTCTGATTGAGGGATTGTCAACAAAACGGGCGATACGGTATTTGTATCGTCCGATGCTATTTTACAAGAACCATCTTCTTCGTTATCAGATTCCCTCCCGCTCTGAACTCCGTTCACTAGAGTCGCCACTTCCCTGCCAAGTACATCGTACACCTTCAGTGTGACCCTGCTTAAGGCTGAAAGCTTATAACTTGTTTCTGTTGTCGGATTGAACGGGTTTGGATAGTTCTGGTGAAGCCGAATCTCACGGGGCAAGGCCGGCGCTTGCTCGACGAACAGAATCGACTTGTCAACTACCTGATCGGGCGGGGCCGTGCCTTTGTTGTAGTATGACCTTCCTGACCGAGAGCGTAAAATACAGGGCCTGCGATACTGTAAACCTTTGCGTCGAATGAGACTGTCGGCCGTGTACTGTCCGCGGAGTGCATTTCCACAGCGATCACATTTTTCCCGTCCTTCAGATATTTCCGGCGCTGGATTATCGACATCGGGAGGCGTCCCTCGAGCGTGTCGCGTTTTAACGCCCGGCTCGAGTAGGGGATCGCGCCGGACGATTGCATGTTCACCCTGCTGCCTCCAGACCGTTCACGAAAGCAACCGCTCCGTCGCCGTATCCGGCATTCGCGAAATATGAGAAGCACCCGGTGTTGGTGCCGAAATCTTTCGAGGGGTCGCGGGCATTGCCCAGCGCGAAGCGCCATCCAAAATCCATCAGCAAGCGCTGACGTACTGTAGCCGGCCGAGTGTCGTCAACCTTGACGCTGGCCAGTGCCGGAATGGTCAAGGCAAGGGACATGAAAAAGGCCGCAACAACAAGCGTTACAATCTGCAAATCTCTCTCGTGGCGCGATCTCTAATAGGCAGCAAAATCAGCATTGCCGCATTCTTCATTTCCAGCCTCCGTGGATCTAAAACCGAAAACCGTAGAAGTGTTTATCTCATCATCACACGATCCGAATTACCGCGTTGCTCTTTCGTATGCCCGGATGATCTTGTCCATCATTTCGTTCGTGCCCTTGTTGACGACCTTTCTCTTCGGGTCGGCGTCGAACCATGCCATTGTTCTCCTGGCGCCCTCGCTGAACGGGATCGTCGCCTTGAAATCAGGTACGAACGATTTGATTTTCGAGTTGTCGAATATCGCACAGTGGGATTTATCTCCCAGAAGAGTCCCGGTCAGCGAATTATCGATTTCAATAATGAAGTCGGTGGCGATGTGAACTATTTTCGGCTCCACTCCAACAGCCTTCGCCACGGTCATGTAAATCTGGTCCCATGTCAGAGCTTCGTCTGAAGTGATCGTGAACGGGTGGCCGATCGCGCGTGTGTTCCCGAGAAGCCCGACGAATCCCTTGGCGAAATCTTCGGCATGGGTTATGGTCCAGAGAGAGGTCCCATCGCCATGCACTATAACCTTCTCGCCCCTCTTCATCCGGTCAACCGCAGTGTATTCGCTCCACCCACCTATAGCCAACGGCACGACCGTGTCGTAGGTGAAGGAAGGGCGGACAATTGTGATCGGGAAGCCTTCTTCGCGGTATGCTCGGTTGAGTCTCTCCTCGCACGCGATTTTGTTCCGCGAGTATTCCCAGTAAGGGTTATATAGCGGCGTCGACTCGGTGATAATCGGAAATGTCGGCGGCTTCTGGTAAGCCGAGGCCGAGCTGATGAAAACGAATTGCCCGGTCTTTCCGCGGAAGAGGTTAATGTCTCTTTCTATATCGCTTTCCGTGAAAGCGATCCAGTCGACAACGACATCCCATCTCTGTTTCGCGAGACCGGATGCCAGCTTCTTCGGGTCGGATATGTCGCCCGTGATCGTCTTTGCACCATGGATCTTCACTCCACGCTTTCCGCGATTCAGCAGGGACAAATCGATGCCTCTTTCGACACATAACCTGCTGACGCTTGTGCTTATGTTCCATGTGCCGCCGATAAAAAGTACTTTCATCCCGCCACTCCTCTCGTTTAAATTTCAAACAGACTGCAATGCTCAGACCTTACCTTTTGCGAGCCCGTGCTTCGTAAGATAAGAATAACTCCGACCTATTCCGTCGAAAATGCTCTTATCGTATTCGTCGATCTCGACGATTATCCACCTGGTGTTCCGCCCGCCCGTCTTAACGACTGCCGGGAAATCCACTAAACCATCGCCCGAGGGAACCTGCCCATAACCTTTTTGACCGTGGATTCCGGGTCCGTCCTTTACATGAAGCAGCGGGGCCTTTTTCCCGAAGTCGGCCACAATTCTCGCAGGGTTCTGGCCTGCAACCCTGCCCAATAAGTATCTATCTCAAAGAATACGGCGGGGTCGAGATGATTGCGCAAATAATAAAACGGCAGAACACCGTCATCGTTCTTCTCGAGATCCCACCAATGATTATGAAGACCGTAACGGAGTCCCTTCGACCCGCGAAAGAACGCGATCTCGTTGTGGACATGGACCATGCGTTCAATGTTCTTCCAGTTTTTGTACTTGTCACCCTCCGGCCAACCGTGATAGACCAGTGTGCCGCACCTGTAAGC
>VFSW01005887.1_pt1 | contig 18073 bp, 18 predicted proteins | sample 5358111 | NCBI WGS metagenome assembly VFSW01 (sample SAMN11554181, study PRJNA540505) | mine drainage metagenome | isolation source: sediment from site ElyBrook_90M | place: USA: Ely Copper Mine, Vershire, VT | collected 2017
AAAACCGACGGCAGGTGTAGACACGCAAATTGTCTCAGTAAAGGGGTTCACCTCATTTGACTGTAGATAGAAATGTAGCTGCCGAATCCACGGCGGACAACCAGTATGATCCGCTGACAGGAAAACTACCTGATAAAGGAGAAGGCAGCATGAAACAGACCCTCGCAACCGTACCGCTTTGTTCTCCATCAACAACTGCGAGAGAAGTAATCGGCATCGACCTCGGCGACCGCTGGTCACGCTACTGCGTATTGGACCAGGCGGGCACGGTGGTGGAAGAAGACCGTGTCCGGACAACGCCGGACGCACTGGCGGCGAAATTCGGGCAACTGCCGCCGACCCGCATCGTGATTGAGGTGGGAGCGCACTCTCCCTGGGTGAGTCGCCTGCTGCATGCACAAGGACACGATGTGGTCGTTGCCAATCCTCGCAAGGTGCGGCTGATCTACGAAAGCGACCGCAAGAACGACCGGCTGGATGCACGCATGCTGGCTCGGTTGGGGCGAGTGGATGTGAGCCTGCTGGCGCCGGTACAGCATCGCAGTTGCGAAGTGCAAGCCGATCTGGCGCTAGTGCGCAGCCGCGATGCGCTGGTTGCGGCACGTACACAGCTGATCAACAGCGTGCGCGGCATGGTGAAGAGCATGGGCGGACGTCTGCCGCGCAGCACCACGGCAGCATTCGCGGATAAAGTGAAGCTACTAATTCCGACGGAGCTGAAAGCTGCACTGGAGCCTTTGGTTCGCAGTATTCACGCTCTCAGCGAGCAAATCCGCCGCTACGACGATCGAGTGGAACAATTAGCGGATGAGAAGTATCCCGAGACGCGATTGCTGCGGCAGGTGAAAGGCGTAGGCCCGCTGATCGCCTTGACCTACGTGCTGACCATCGAGGATCCTCTGCGTTTCCAACGCAGCCGGCAGATGGGCAGCTTCCTGGGTCTGCGCCGCGGCAACGCGAATCGGGCAACAGCGCACCGCAGCTGGGCATTTCCAAGTGCGGCAACAGCCATCTCCGTTGGCTGCTGGTACAAGCGGCCCATTACATTCTGAGTCGACTGGCGCCGGATCGTCGGCTACGACGGTGGGGCCTACAGCTGGCCTCACGAGGTGGCAAGAACGGCAAGCGGCGAGCCGTGGTGGCGGTGGCGCGGAAGCTGGCCGTGCTGTTGCATCGCTTGTGGGTGTCCGGTGAGGTTTACGAACCTTTGTATGGCCTGCCAGCAGAAGCCGTGTAACCTGACTAGGATGCTTGGGGCAGGCACATGCTCGACCCTTACGATTGGGCCGTTCGTTTCGAGCGTGATGCAAAGGAGTTGATGGTAGCCGGAGAGTACAAACCGCTTATTGAATACGAGAATCTCGGACCGGAAGCATTGCTTTCAATTCCTACGCCGGATCATTATTTGCCGATGTTGTATGTCATCGCCACTAGGCAGCAGGGCGAACTAATAACGTTCCCTGTTGAAGGTGTGGATGGCGGATCGATATCGATGTTAACGGTGCAAGTGGGTTAGCCTGGGAGTTCCGCCGCCAGCCAACAGAGGGGGTACACAATGAAGGTGGCTCTGCTAGGTGCAACAGGATTCGTTGGCTCAGCCTTGCTCAAGGAGGCGCTCGACCGAGGGCACATCGTGACGGCGATTGTGCGCCATCCCGAGAAGCTTGGAAAACGCCAAGGTCTTATTGCGAAGACTGGTGACGTTTATGACACCACTTCTCTTGCGAAGCTGATCCAGGGAAATGATGCAATTATCAGCGCTTTCAATCCCGGATGGAAGGATCCGAACCTTTATGACGACCAGGTTCGGGGAACAGCGTCCATCATCGCCGCAATTAAGAAGGCGGGAATCAAAAGGGTGCTCTGGGTTGGCGGGGCGGGAGGTTTGGAGGTCAGACCTGGAGTCCGCGTCGTCGACAACCCAGATCTCCTAAGCTGGGTGAGGCCTGGTTCTCTGGCGACAATAGATGCTCTGGACCAACTGCGAAAAGAACCGGGACTTGAATGGTCTTATCTGAGCCCTTCAGCAGAAATGAAGCGAGGGCAGCGTACGGGAAAGTTTCGCCTCGGGAGCGATCAGGTTTTGGTAGATGCCACCGGTAAGAGCGAGATTTCGGTTCAGGATTATGCGGTCGCAACTTGTCGGCTCGGCCTGCCCAGGCCAAAATACGGTGGTGTCCACGGAATGCCGCTTTTTAAATGTCTCCCAGTTCTGTGCGTTCCACGAATCATCGAGTGTCCGCATGAGCTCAAGGTTGTTCTGTGTCACATGATCCTCCCAAACGATGTGGCCGCACAGGGTATTTGAACCCGCACACTAGCCATCAGCCCGCCGGCGCCCATTCTACACCTTGGCTCTCCGATCGGAGATTTCCGCAGGTGTGCAATATAGCCCAGCTTTTCAACACCAGTATGTGGCAAAAAGAGTGCTTAACAATCCCCAACAAACAGCTGACCGCGACGGTGAGCTGGCTGGGCGGCGTCAGCTCACTGGCAGAACCATCAATTTCGAGGGTTGTTGTCCGATGTTAGTAATCTTTGTCAACCTGAATGTGGTGGCAGGGTTTTTTTCGAAATAACAAATTTCTTGCCTCTGAAAGAAAGGCAACATGGTCTAAATTAATCGTCTGGTAGGAGCCGTCCATGAAGGCAGTCGTTCTCGAAGAAACGCGACAGATCGTAGTTCGCGAAGTTCCCGACGCGGAAATGGAGGAAACCAGCGACATCCTGCTGCGCATCACTTCCACCGCTATCTGCGGCACTGACCTCCACTTTTACGAAGGTCGCATGCGCGGCATAGAAGGCGGAGTTATTGGCCACGAGCCCCTCGGCGTCGTCGAGGAAGTCGGCTCATCCGTGATAAACGTCAAGAAAGGCGACCGCTTCACCGTTCCCACTCACATCTGCTGCGGTTTCTGCGCCATGTGCGTGGAGGGTAACTCCTCCGCCTGCCTCACGACCAATCCTGGAGCGGCGGGCGCAGCCTACGGCTATCCCAACAAGGGTGGATACCAGGGCGCGCAGGCTGAGCTGCTCCGCGTGCCGCTCGCCGACGCCAACTGCCTCAAGCTTCCGGGTGAGCCCGGTGACTATTGGGAAGACGATTTCGTTCTGCTTGCCGACGCCTTCACTACCGGCTACCACGGCGTTGCCATCATCGACATCGTCCCCGGCGACACGGTTGCCATCTTCGGCGCAGGCGCGGTCGGCTTGCTTGCCGCGTACTCCGCTCGCCTTCGCGGAGCGGCATGTGTCTACGTGGTCGACGCCATTGCCGAACGCCTCGAAAAGGCGGCTGAGCTGGGTGCTATCCCCATCAATTTTCTGCACGGCGACCCCGTCGAGCAGATCCGGGAGCAGCAATCGAAGTGGCGCTCTGGTCCGGCGTTCCGGCAAGAGAAGCCGCTTGGCGGCGTCACCTGCGCCATCGACGCAATTGGATTCCAGGCCCGCTCCAAAACCGATTATTCTCGGGAAGACCCGCTCTGGGTCACTGAAGCCATCGCTGAAGTAACTAATCCGGCTGGGCGAGTGGCAATCATCGGGGTCTGGCCGCTCAAAGATCCGAACGGCATCGAGCCATCGCTGAAGGAAGGCAATCTTACGGTGCCCTGGTCCAAGCTCTTCAACAACAATGTTCGCATCTCGATGGGCCGTGACGATGATAAGCGTTGGAACAGCAAGCTCCGTGACATGATCATTACCGGCGCCGCCAAACCCAGCCAGGTCATTAGCCACCGCCTGTCTCTCGACGAGGCCTCCAACGCGTTCGCAAAATTCGATGCGCGCCAAGAGGGCTACATTAAAATAATCCTGAAGCCCTAGGGAGATCGGAAAAATTTGAAGTTTTCTCAATCCCTCGAAGCGAATGGTGTCATGCGCAATAAAAGACTAGCAGAGCTGTTGGTGGATGTTCTCGCCGAAGCAGGAGTCCGCCAGATTTATCTTTGCGAACGAAGCTCGCGGATGCCGCTCTTTGTCCACTCCTGTTGTGCATCTTCACGGGCGGCCATGGCGGTCACGTCCGTACATCGCCATTTGGCTCACTCTTGATGGTTGGGATCATCGAGGCAGTGCAGTCGCCGAGATGAACTGGTTCTTTCTTGTGCGCCCGGGGTATTGGTTTTGCCAGGAGAGTTGAATATGGAAAAGCTGGATGAAGGAGCCCTCGACCTTCTCTTTCGTGAGGCCCGTACCAACAGTGTGTGGCTTGATCGAAAGATCAGTGACGATACCCTCCGGCAACTGTACGATTTAGCAAAGTGGGGTCCAACGAGCGCGAATGCAGGGCCTGCTCGCTTCGTTTTCGTTCGCTCGCAGAAGGCGAAGGAGAGACTCCGGCCATCGTTGTCTCCAGGCAACATAACGAAAACGATGACCGCTCCTGTTACAGTCATCATCGCCTATGACCTGAAGTTCTACGACAAACTTCCGAAGCTCTTTCCGCAAAATCCTGCCATGCGAGAGGTGTTCGAAAACAATCCACAACTCATTGAGGCGACTGCAAAGCGCAATTCATCGCTTCAGGGAGCATATTTGATGTTTGCGGCCCGTGCCTTGGGACTCGATTGCGGACCCATGTCTGGATTCGACAACGCCAAGGTGGATGATGAGTTTTTTGCAGCGGGACAATGCGAAGAATGTGAGCAGGAGTTCTTTCCAGAGGGTCACGTCAAATCGAATTTCTTGTGCAACATCGGTTACGGCGATCGTTCAAAGCTGTACCCGCGGAACCCGCGTCTGGATTTCACCGAAGCATGCACGCTATTGTGACGGCTCACGAAGGCGTTGTCCCGCGACCCAAGGCGAGAAGTCAATTTACCAACAGCCGATCCGTAGGCTGAGGCGTGCGAAATGGCGAGGTTTGAGACTATTTGCTCACGGGAGGTCGGCCGCCTTGATTCACATCTTGTCATATAGAGGATTAGCCGACGGCGACTGAGCCTGCTCACTGCGCGGTTCACCCGCCCCATGTGCGCCACAGACCCAGGCGAGCGGCTCGATGCCTAACGGGCCGACTTGTCTCAGTTACGAGAATGGTGACTCCCTCTATGAAACCCGATCCGGATGAGCTCCAGAATCGGTCGGCATTGCGCGAGATTGCCAGTCGTGCCTTTTCGCGAACCGCAGGGGCGCCCTTAATTCCCGGAAATCGTGTGCGCTTGCTCAGAGACGCTCAGGAGAATTACCCGGCGTGGTTGGACGCCATCAGTCGGGCGGAGCAACACGTTCATTTCGAGAGCTACATCATTCATGAAGACGACACAGGACGTGAGTTCGCGGACGCTTTGCTTGCCAAGGCCCGCAAAGGGGTGCATGTCCGGCTTATTTACGACTGGATGGGAGGCTTGGGTAAAACTTCACCACGTTTTTGGACACGTCTCCGAATGGGTGGCGTGGAGGTGCGTTGCTACAATCCCCTCGCTTCGATAGCCCCTTTGGCTGGCTATCGCGCGATCACCGCAAGATGCTAGCAGTCGACGGACTTGTGGGTTTTATCACGGGCTTGTGTGTTGGCAAAATGTGGGTCGGCGATCCCAAGAAACATCTCGCGCCTTGGCGTGACACTGGAGTTGAAGTTAATGGCCCTGCTGTTTCCCAAATTGAGGAAGCATTCGCACAGGTTTGGACCTTGATGGGGGAGGCGTTTCCCGACTCTGAATTGGGCGTTGGCGACAACATGGTTGCCGCCGGCGATATGGATATGCGGGTAGTGGCAAGCTCGCCCGCGACCGCCGGTATGATTCGCTCGGATGAACTGCTCGCAGCACTCGCGCGAAACACTTTGTGGTTGACGGATGCTTACTATGCGGCGACCACTTCCTACGTGCAAGCTCTGAGAGCCGCAGCAAGGGATGGCGTTGACGTGCGGCTCCTGGTCCCCAATGGGACCGACATCCCGATCCTAAGGCCGTTGTCTAGGGCGGGCTATCGCCCGCTCTTGGAGGCTGGCGTGCGCGTGTTTGAATGGAAGGGCACAATGTTACACGCCAAGACCGCAGTTGCCGATGGACGTTGGGGGCGAGTGGGTTCCACCAATCTGAATATTGCAAGCTGGTTGAGTAATTGCGAACTGGACGCGATGATTGAAAATGAATCGTTCGCCCGAGAGATGGAGGAGATGTACCTTCAGGACTTAAAGAATGCGACGGAAGTTATCCTGGATATGAAACACAGGATGGTCGCACCCGGGGAGCCGCGCCACTCCAGCCCGGTTTTCACAAGCGGTGGGGGAAGCACGGGGCGGGCGACAGCCGGAGCGATGCGCATCGGCAACGCGATCAGCGCAGCGTTTACTGACCGTCGGGTGATGGAACCCGTGGAAGCACGCATCCCGATAACAGGCGGATTTGTATTAACCGCACTCGCAATTCTCTTCGCGTTCTTTCCGCGCCTGCTGGCGTACCCGCTCGCCGTGCTGTTTCTGTGGATCGCCTTGGCGCTACTTTACCGCGGCTACAAACTGCATAGCCAAAGGAAACAAGAAACAAAGACGGATTGATGAAGTGCAAAAGCGCAGGAGCTCAGGAAACCGGGAAATCCGATTCGCGAGGTGATCTTTGCGTTGCTGAGCAACCAAGGCCAATGCGCCAAACCATAAGCTGAGTCGGATGGTGATCCTGCTAACGACAACGGTCCAGCGCCAATTGAAGCACTGCAGGGCAACTTCAGCGATTGAGAAAAGTTCCCTCGCGGAGTTCCGCGAATGCCTGCTGTAGCTGCTCTTGAGTGTTCATGACAATCGGCCCGTACCACGCCACGGGCTCCTGAAGGGGACGCCCCGAAACCAAAAGGAAGCGGATGCCGTCATCGCCCGCTTGCACCATGATTTCATCGCCGCGATCAAAAAGTACGAGCGAACGGTTGTTTGCCTGCGATGGAGGCGTCGTGTCCGCCCATCCCACTGGCTCAGTTGGGACAGCTAGGGGAGTTGAGGCATTACAAAACTTACCCGCCCCCGCAAAAACGTACGCAAAAGATTGCCGAGTGGTTTCCATGGGCAGGATCTTCCTGCGTCCAGGTGCTATGGAAACGTCGAGATAAATCGGGTCTGCTGCGATGCCGTCCACCGGGCCGGTCGCGCCCCAAAAGGTTCCGCAAACGACGCGCACATGGGTTCCGTCGTCGTCCTTGACCTCGGGAATATCCAGCGCCTTGACCTCTTGATAACGCGGGTCTGTCATCTTCTGCCACGAAGGAAGATTAGCCCACAATTGGAAGCCATGCATTCGTCCGGCGTGGTCGCCCTTCGGCATCTCCTGGTGGATGATCCCTCTACCCGCAGTCATCCATTGGACGTCGCCGGCGGCGATGGCACCCTTGTTTCCCATACTGTCGCCGTGCTCGACGGTCCCGGCGAGGACGTATGTAATCGTCTCGATGCCGCGGTGCGGATGCCACGGAAAGCCTGCAAGATAGTCCTCGGGAACATCATTCCGGAAGTCGTCGAGCAGAAGGAACGGATCAAAGTCGGATGTGTTGTCGAATCCAAACGCTCGTCTCAGATGCACGCCCGCACCTTCGAGAGCAGGTTTTGCTTTGACGAGTCGCTTAACGGGCCGAATGGACATAGCTCCCTCTTTTCTGAAGATACGCCTTACGCTCATAAAGCGTTCGGCGCACCGGTGCTCGCTGAGAAACAATAATCCTCGCAGCAATACCTCGCCGTCTTGTTTCGCCTTTCTCTGATCTGAGCGATTTATTGTTGTGTATCAGGTTTCGTGAGGTTTTTATTCTATTCGACGCGATCTTCTCCTACGATTAGGAAAAACGAGCGCACGGGTCAACACAGCATCGATCACTTTGAGGTCCCCCGCATCCGTCAGCCCACATGCTTCGTTTTGATATCAGCGCTCCGGGCCATTCTCCTGGACGAGGTCCATCTCAGCGAATCCCTTGCTCTCGCCTAGGGCGAAGCTGAAGCGATTGCGCGATGCACCTGAACTCAACCAACTCAAGGCCGGCTTTTCCAAGATACGCCCAGTAGTCGTCGATGAGGCGCAGATGGTTTTCTCCGCCCGTCCCAGATCGGTCGCCCCCCTCGAAAGAGAGCGGTTATGCGCTGACCAACTCGCACCGGTCGTCGTTTCCAACGACGCCAATCGGCTTTATTTCGATGCTTTTCACGTTCTTGAGCCTTCTCTGAATTAGCTAGCTGTTGCGCTTTGCTCGTTCCCAGACTAGATAGGAATTCACTTGCTTGCCGCCCGATTCGATGGGACTTGCTGTGTTCAGGCGAAGATTGTCGCCATCGATCTTAACGACGCGAGGCTGCGTCTGCCCAATCCAGTTTGGAAAGAGCGAGATGAACATGGAGTGCGTAAGCGTCTGCTTTTGCTCATCGACATGGAACTCGCCCGTGTAAGCGATATACGTGGAGGCTTCCTGCTTGTAGTCGTCGTCAGAACCTTTAAACCAATCCCCCGAGGCAAATGGCTTGCGGTCCGGCGTACTCAATTGTGCGGACATGTATCCGTCCGGCGTATACAGGATGATCCCCATCGGCTGTTCGCTCATAGGGTAAAACGAGGGTGAGCCATCGACCGGACGCTCCTCATAGGAGATGAGCATCCATGCTCCGATCAATTGTTCGCGAAGTCCTTTAGCCATGACATTGCTCCTTGTAGTGCGGTTAGGCAGCCTTTAGAGCGCCGTTATCAATCGGGATGACCTGCCCCGAGATCGACTTTCCTGCGTCCGAGGCAAGGAAGACGCAGAGTGCGGCAATATCTCTTGGATCTACAAACTGCTTGATGTCCTGGATGCTTAACGCGGCTGCCCGCTCTTCTTCCACGCTCTTGCCGTCTGTCTTTGCGCGGCCTTGAAGGACGTTCTCCATGCGCTGGCCACCTACTGCTCCAGGGGCGATGGCATTGGAACGAATGTTGTGATCGCCTAGTTCGATCGCGAGAGTTTTCGCAAAGCCGATCAGTCCCGCTTTCGCAACGTTGTACGGGCTACGATTGGGATAGCCGAAGCGTCCTCCGAGAGATGACATCGTGATGATGCATCCCGCAGAAGATTTTTTGAGATGTGGGATCGCAAGGCGAGTCACGTGGAAGGTGCCGATCACATCAACCGTCAAAACCTCTTCCCATTTGTCTGGATTCACCGTTTCGACAGGAGCAGTAGGGCCCGAAATGCCGGCGTTATTCACCAGGACGTCGAGACCACCCAGTGCTTTAATTGCTTCGGGAACCATCCGCTCGATGTCCGAGCGATTCCCGTTGTTGCACAATGTTGCCAGTAAGCCGGGGATCTCCTTTTTTGCAGCATCGACCGCCTGTTGATTGATATCCGTGATGAATACAGTTGCGCCGGCTGAAGAAAATGCGCGAGCAATTTCAAACCCGATACCAGACGCCGCAGCAGTGATAAGTACTTTTTGACCCATAATACCTCCTGGTCGTCGCGATTACGTGTTTGCAATTTCGATGCCCTGTCAGGGCCGGTCGCGGTGTGGTGGCGCGGCTCACGTTCTGTGCAGGTTTGTTGAGCACCCGGCACCATCTTCTGCTTCGATTGGCCGAAAAAGCGCAGGTCAAATGGAGTCGGTCACTCTGGAGGTGCCGCTATCAGTGCAAACCGTACACGAGAATGCGGCTCTGCTTGGCGCCTCCCGGCCACATGGGCGACTTCATTCCGGAAGCCACGCCGATGAGCTGTCGTCCTCCGGCGCGATAAGTGACGATGCCACCCCCCTGTGGACTGTCCGGCGTCGGTTTGCCAAAGAACTTTTCCTGTGTCTACATCCATGCCATAAATCTGGCCGCCGAGATCGGCTGCGAATACCAGTCCACCGGCTGTCGGCGTCACGGCGGCGAGCATCGGATGCGGCGCTTGATACTTCCAGCAGACCTTACCCGTGTCCGCGTCGAACGCCATGATCCACCCTTTTGCCTTGTCAGGCGGATCAAAGAGATCACTCAGCGGTTTCTCACTGCCAAGGAAAAGCCCTCCCGTCGGCGGAACCTCAATATTCCGCTTGACCTGGACGTTCGCGAACCAGTCCACCGCTGCGACAAAAAGCGAATTTGTCTCCGGACTGAACGCGGCGCCGTTCCATTCGACCCCTCCTTGTATTCCGGGGCAAAAGTGCACCGGGTGGTCGCGCGACATCGGCACGTCAACGTTCTCGCGAGTAGTCGTCGGAGTCTGCGAAAGGAGCGGAAGAACCGACGTGAGATCGCCTGGCGGCAAGCTACGGCTTACTTGCGAGCGATCGAGGATCGAGAGGAGACCGTCCTTGTTCGCCGACGCGACGATACGCTTACCCGAATGCGTCGTCGCCAGCGTCGGCGGGCTGTCCACGTCCCAATCGTGGCTATCGCGCTTCACCAACTGGTTGTAGGCGAGCATGCGCCCGGTTGCCGCGTCAATCGCAATCACCGAATCCGTATAGAGGTTATCGCCCGTCCGTCGTTCGCTGTCGAAGTCGGGCGCCGGATTACCAGCGGGCACGTACAGGATGCCATTGGGTTCATCGAAAGCGAAGGATGTCCAGAACGCACCGCCGGAGATCGGATACTTAGGATTCGTCCGTGTCGAAAGCGCCGACCCAGTCCCCGGCACGACATCGAACCTCCACACCATCCGCCCATCCTTCTCATCCAGTGCGTAAACGTGGCCGGTGACATTGGCCTGATCCCCGCCCGCATTGCCGACATAGACGAGTCCGTTCGCAGCGATCGGAGCCATCGGTATCGAAACGCCTGGTCCTCGCGCATCTATCACGTGATCCCAGAGCACGTGGCCGTCTGCCGGATCCATCGCTAGCACATGCGAATCCGAGATGCCTCGAAATAGTCGACCGTTGGCGTAGGCGAATCCACGGTTCACGAGCAGCATGCTAGGCGTGTCGCTATGCCGATGGTGATTCCACTTCTCCGTGCATGTACTCGCATCGATCGCATAGGACCCCTCGTCAGTCGTGAAGTACATCGTGCCGTCAACAACCAGCGGACCGGTCTGAAGCGATGACACTTCTGGCAGCGTGTACGTGCAGATCGCCTTCAATTGGGCGACGTTAGAGCGGTTGATCTCCTTGAGCGGCGAGAACCGATCTCCAGGCAGGGTACGGTTGTAGGTTAGCCAGTCGGCGTCTGCGACTTGTGCGCCTGAAGAGCCTCCAAGAAGAGTGAACAGGCACAAAATACATACACTGGCGAGGGCGCGTCGAAGAGTGGACATGCTCGTTACTCCTAATTATGTTTCAGCGCCCAGTAGAATCCCTTCGACGGCTTGCCTCGAAGAGGAACCACGTGCGCCGCTCGGTCTCGTCAATCCAAACCTCGATAAGGCTGGCTGTAGCGACATCCTCGTGTTCTTCGCAGATGCCGTGGGACTCGCGGAGGCGCGACGCGAGTGCCTTGTTATCCTCGCGCAACTCTTCGAGCATATCCTCCGGCTCAACGAATGGGGCATCATTATCCAATACACGCTGCAGTCGGGCGATATGGCCGATGGAGCGGAGCGTGGTGCCTCCAACCTTGCGGATACGCTCTGCGATTGGATCCGTCATGGCGAAGATCTGGTCCGCCTGCTCGTCGAAGAGAAGGTGATAGTCGCGGAAATGCGGCCCGCTCATGTGCCAGTGGAAGTTCTTGGTTTTCAGATAAAGAGCGAAAACGTCCGCCAGTATAGCGTTCATTGCTCCCGTGATGTCTCGGGTCGCTTTCTGTTTCAGGTCGGTAGGAGTAACGAGCGGAGCCTCTTGCAGACGTTCGAGATCTTGCCGGACTGTTGTCGATTTATTCATAACAACTCCTTCACCATCGATTTCTATGGAAGCCGCGGACCAAGGTCTCGCGCTTCAGCTCCGGTTTTGTGAGCCTGCGATGGTCCATTGTACCGCCGCCTAAGGCTCTACCGGAGTACCCTGAAGCCATACTTTACGACGACACACAGGATGTAGATCCACTGATGCTCAGCGGTTCGGTGAGTTGATTGCATGCATCAGAAGTTGCAGCCCGAAACTGACAAGCATCGCCGTCATCCACGATCCCCTCAGAGGGCAAACTGGGCGCTCATGCCTCTTTTGGACTACAGCAAGGTATTTTCGATATCGGGGACAAACGGGGCCGATTCTGCCGGTCTCTCGTCCAGGACTTTCTGAAAGACGGTCAGCAGAGTTAGATTATTTCGACGAAAAGCGGGAGAAGTGAAGCTCCCACGTTCGGAGCTTAGAGGTGAACAAATGAACAGGAACCCTGGTTTGCGAAATTTGGCCGCAGCATTGTGCGCTGTTGCTGTCGTGTTTCCAACCACCCGATTGACCGGGCAGGTTGTGTCACTTGATCCGGCAAAGATGCCACGGATTGGCACTGTCGATGAGCGCTTCCAATCCTACAACATTGAAATGGTTGAAGTGATCGGGGGGGTTCTGGAAACCATACGGTAGCACCGCGAACAAAAGTGATGCGCAGGATTCCGCTGCCCAGCAGGGCTTCACTCCGTCAGGTATAGACCCGAACCTCTATCGATATCGAGCGCCCATTGATCTTTCAACTCCCCGATTGCGAAAACTGGCAGCGGCGTTGGGTCCCGCGTATGTACGAGTCAGCTGTACGTGGGCTAATAGCGTCTACTTTCAAGGTTCGGACACGGCCGTCCCGGCTAAAGCGCCATCAGGGTTCAGCGGAGTTCTCACGCGAGCCGAATGGAAGGGCGTCATTGATTTTTCTCATGCGGTGAATGCCGAAATCGTGACATCGGTGGCGACGGGGCCAGGATCGCGTGATGCTCAGGGCGTATGGACCTCTGACCAAGCGCGGCAATTGTTCGAATACACCGAGTCCGCTGGAGGGCGAATCGCTGCAAGTGAATTTATGAATGAGCCAACATATGCAGCGATGGGCGGCGCGCCGAAAGGATATGACGCCGCAAGCTATGGCCGCGACGTTGCAGTCTTCCGTACGTTCCTTCGGAAAACTGCGCCTGAGACGCTACTTCTCGGTCCGGGTTCAGTTGGCGAGGGACCGTTTGCGATGCCAATGGGCGGCGGAGTGCTGAAATCCGAAGACCTGCTTCGCGTGGTCGGTCCAGTATTCGACGTTTTTTCCTACCATCTCTATGCGGCTGCTTCGCAGCGGTGCGTAAGTATGGGCACATCATCACAAACGGCGGCGGCAGCGGCACTTTCTCAAGACTGGCTCTCGCGCCCGGAGAAGATTGCCGCCTTTTACGCCGGCCTTCGAGACAGGTTCGAACCGGGCAAACCGCTCTGGATCACGGAAACTGCCGACGCAGCCTGTGGAGGAAACCCCTGGGCGTCGACTTTTCTAGACTCATTCCGATATCTCATTGAACACGCAAGTCTGGCTCAGCATGGAGTGAAGGTGATCATGCACAACACGTTGGCATCGAGCGACTATGGCCTGTTGGATGAAAACACATTCATGCCACGTCCGAACTACTGGGCAGCTCTGCTTTGGCGGCGGCTTATGGGAGCGACGGTTCTCGATCCACGGATATCACGAAGCCCGAATGTTTATGTCTACTCGCATTGTTTGCAAAGTCATCCTGACGGTGTAGCAGTTCTAGTCGTTAATGCCGACCAGCAGCGCGCCTACGAGGCCGCTCTGCCGGTTGGTTCGCAACGCTACACGTTGACGGCCAAGCAACTGCAGGACACAAGCGTCGAACTGAATGGGAGAGCGCTCGGATTGGACAGGAGTGGCGATGTGCCACAACTCATAGGGGAAGCAACGCCCGCGGGCGATTTGATCTTCGCGCCCGCCAGCATTACGTTCCTGGCAATTCCCAATGCTCAGAACAGCAGTTGTCGCTAACTTGCGGTCAGCTCCTCGGAGCGTGGACATAGTGTTTCACTTCGATGGGTTTCCGTGCAAAACTCTGCACACGCTGTTCGGCTTCCCGGTCAGCCCTGGTGAAACGCTCGTGTTGCCGTTCATGCTCCGCCCAGGAGTCGACGAGAAAGGTCTCCAGATAGACATCCGGCGATTCTGTGTCGGCAAACACCCCCCATTCCGTCGCCCCGTCCCGGCGGCGAATGCGCTCGTACCTGTACATATGGTGCAAGAAGTCGTGTGCCTTGGCCGGGTCGATGACGTACTTGACGGTGATCAGCACCGGCCCTTCATCAGGATCCGGTTCCTGAAACATGGTCGGCCGCAACCAATGGTTCCACGCGCTCAGGTCGACGGAAGTGCTTGGAAGAGGGAACACCGGCTGTAGCAGCAGGCACGTCGCGGTGCCCAGTCCTGCGATCGCTAGAGCTTGATGAAGACTGGTATGCGTCGCTACGATTCCCCAGAGCGTGCTACCTGCGGCGACGCTTCCCTGAAACACGAAGAGATAGAAAGCCAAGACTCGCGAACGCACCCAGGCGGGAGCAAGTTTTTGGACGACGACATTGAATACCGACATGAATATCGTCCAAGCCGCCCCGCCGAAGAGCATGAGGGCACCCAGAAGGCCTGCTCTATGCAAGAAGGCCATGCTTAGCAGTACACCGGAAAAGACCGCCGTTGCGATGCTAACGATCGATTCGATCGCGAACCTCGCTCGCGCCCGGGGAAGAATAACCGCTCCGAGGACGGCGCCTGCGCCGAAGCATCCCAGCAGGAAACCGTAGATCACTGGGCTGCCGCTCAACTTCCTTGCAGCAGTCGGCAAGAGAGCCCAGAAAGAGCTGGTGAAGAAAATCAAAATCGCCGAACGTGCTAAGAGGGTACGGATCCCTGGAGAGTACCGAACATAGCGGATAGCCGCAGTGATACCCCCAAGGAAATTTTCCACCGGCACCGCACTTTTTAGCCTCGGACGATGTTTCCATCTAGCGACGACAAGAATCACACCAAAGAATGAGAACGTATTTGCGATGAAGGCGGCGCCAACTCCCACGGCAGACACGATCAAGCCGGCAAGACCGGGACCCACCGCCCGGGCCAAGTTGAACTCAACTCCGTTCAGCACCAGAGCCGCAGGCAGGGCCTCCTTGTCGACTAAATCGGGCAAAGTAGCTCGCCACGCAGGAGCTTCCACGGCATCGCCCGCCGAGAGTGCCAGCGTAAGCAGGAGGAGAAGCCACGGTGTCATGGCGCCCGCGAGCGTTGCAATCGCCAAAACTGCCGCAATTCCGCACATCCATACTTCGGTCAGGAGGATCAGTTTGCGCCGGTCAACGATGTCTCCGATCGCACCGGCAGGGAGCGCTAGTAAGAAAAACGGCAGGGCCGCGGCAGTTTGAATCAATGCAATGTATAGCGGGCTGTGGGTTAGTGAGGTCATCAACCACGCCGCGCCCACGCTTTGCAGGAAAGACCCAACGTCCGAGGTGAAGTCCGCGATCAGCAGATTGCGAAAGGGTTTGTTGAGCAGGGGACGCCAGACGCTCAGCGTAGCGGAAGGCTGGACTGCGTCGGCTTCGGTCATTGTTTTGCGTTCCAATCCTCGCAAACTAAGATCGAGCGATCAGGCTCTCTATGAGAACATAAAGTCACATTCCGGTGTCATCGAGGTGACACTCGCAACCGTTAAGTTCTGCTTTTTAGAATGTCTGACTAGCTAAGAAACATAAACGGAGGATGCTTCCATGAGCGAGAACAAGCCGACAGCGATCCTTGCCAGTCTCGCCACATTGCTTCCAGAACTGGAGGCTCTCTACAAAGACATACACGCTCACCCCGAGTTGTCGATGCAGGAGATGCGCACTGCGGGGATTGCAGCAGACCATCTTAGAGCCAGCGGCTTCGAGGTGACCACAGGAGTCGGTAAAACGGGAGTCGTCCGTATCCTGCGCAACGGAGATGGGCCAACCGTAATGCTGCACGCTGACATGGATGCATTGCCCGTTAAGGAAGCGACCGGTCTTCCCTATGCCAGCACAGTTACAGCGACAGGCCCGGATGGCAAGACCACGCCGGTGGCGCACTCCTGCGGGCACGACATGCACGTGGCCTGCTTGATGGGGGCTACCTCGCTGTTTGCTAAGAACCGCGACAGCTGGCACGGGACGCTCATGGCAGTCTTTCAGCCAGGAGAGGAGACGGCACAGGGAGCGCAGGCTATGATTGACGACAACCTCTTCAAACGATTTCCGAAGCCTGTTGTCGTACTTGGCCAGCACGTCATGAGCTTGCCATCCGGGCACATCGATTGGCGTAAGGGAGTTGTAACGTCCTCTGCCGACAGCTTGCAAATTCGAATGTTCGGGCGCGGCGCGCATGGCTCGATGCCCGAGGCCAGCATTGATCCCGTCGTCATGGCGGCTTCCACCGTCATGAGGCTACAAACGATCGTTTCCCGGGAAGTGGCGCCTACCGATTCTGCGGTAGTGACGATTGGTGTTCTGCAGGCGGGCACAAAAGAGAATGTCATTCCAGAGGATGCCATTCTCAAGTTAAACGTGCGTACCTTCGATGAAGGAGTTCGCAAGCGTGTACTTGGAGCGATTGAACGGATTGTCACTGCAGAGGCAGCGGCGGCAGGTGCGCCGAAGCCACCGGAGATCACGCCACTGGACCGATATTCGTCCGTAACGAACGATTCTGATGCAACAGAGAAGGTTGTTGAGGCGTTCCGTCAAAACTTCCTTGACGGCTCCATAGAACAAACCAAACCCACTATGGCGAGCGAGGATTTCGGATGCTTTGGAGCAGAGTGGCACGCTCCGGCGGTGTACTGGTTCTTCGGTGGGGATGATCCTGAGGTATATGCGAAGGCAAAGAAAGACGACACAATCAGCTCGCTCCCGACGAATCACAATCCTCGTTTTGCACCGGTGATCCACCCAACCTTGGAGACAGGCGTGAAGGCTCTGGTAGTCGCGGCGTACGCTTGGCTGGCATCGTGAACGAAATTCTTATTCATGGACGACACCTGGCCGGCCCCTTTCTGGTCGCGCTTGACCTGCTAGGTACGTTCGTCTTCGCACTCAGCGGTGCAGCAGTCGGTGTAAAGAGCAAGCTGGATCTGTTCGGCTTGATGGTGCTTGCCTTTGCAACGGGAAACGCGGGCGGGATTACTCGCGACCTGCTTATCGGAGCCGTTCCCCCCGGCTGCCATCCGCGACTGGCGTTATTTGGGCGTCTCTCTCCTGGCTGGTGTGGTGACGTTCTTCTGGTATCCCGATATCGACGTGCGGCGTAGGCCCGTGCTGTTGTTCGATGGCGCGGGCCTGGCCCTGTTTGCCGTTACCGGTACGGAAAAAGCGCTCGCCGCCGGGCTCAATCCAGTGATGGCTGCACTTATGGGGATGTTGACAGGAATCGGCGGCGGAATGTTACGTGACGTTCTTGTCAACCAGACTCCTACGGTGCTCCGGGCTGATCTTTATGCTGTCGCAGCGCTTGCTGCCGGCGTCGTGGTGGTGGTTGGGCATGTACTGCACTACCCGTCTTTTGCATTCATGGTTGCAGGTGTACTCCTATGCTTCTGGCTCAGAGTGATGGCTATCTTCCGCGGTTGGCATCTACCGATTGCGGGGGTAGGGCCTCGATCGCACTGATGAGCCCTCGGGCCGCCAAGGCATTATCGGGGCGACGCGCGTTCATCTTTCAAAACACAACCCGCAATCTCGGCGTTAACAAGAGTATTGATATAGCCTCGGAAATCATCTGGTGATGTTGTCGAGTTCGAGCGCCGCATCGGGTAATTCGCCAACAGTCGATTGACTAACGGGCCTGGCGTGGAGTCGGTCCTCTCGTGGGCTAAATCACTTGGACGAGAAGTCGGCAAGTCGTACATGTGCTTCGTGTGCATTGCTCCTGGAGGGCCGCCGGTATGCTGTGCTGGGCACTTTGCGAAGTCGATACTATCAGATCGACCCAGTTCGGCTTGTCGCCTAACTCACCTCGGCCTGCACGTCGCTGTGGAGCGGCCCCCCGCCGGCGCGATAGTTCGTCGGAGTCCAATGAACCAAAGATACCTACCAGCGAACTCGCCAAGCAGTTATGTTCAGACCGCATGGTAAGTCATCTAGGGCGTGTTAACACTAACTTAATTTTTGTGATATTGTGGTTCGGTGGAGATCACCGAAACACAATTCCAGCGCATCGGCAGCGTGGCAATGTCAAAGTGAGCAATCTGCAGTTCCTCAACGCCCTGCTCT
>VFSW01005889.1_pt1 | contig 18069 bp, 11 predicted proteins | sample 5358111 | NCBI WGS metagenome assembly VFSW01 (sample SAMN11554181, study PRJNA540505) | mine drainage metagenome | isolation source: sediment from site ElyBrook_90M | place: USA: Ely Copper Mine, Vershire, VT | collected 2017
AATCTATAGAATGTTTTAAGAAAAACAACCATGGCTGAGAAGAAAAAAACCTTCATCGAACCCCACGGCTACAAGGACCTATACGCCTTCCACAAGGCCGAGATCATCTACGACCTGACCTACCACTTCTGCCAGCGGTTTCTCAAGAAAGGCGACCGCACCATCGACCAAATGGTGCAAGCCGCGCGCAGTGGCAAGCAAAACATCATCGAGGGAGCTAAAGCATCGGCAACTTCTAAAGAAACCGAAATCAAACTGACCAACGTGGCTCGCGCAAGCCTCGAAGAACTCCTCGCCGATTACGAAGACATCCTCCGCACTCGCGGGTTCAAAAAATGGGATAAAAATTCCGTCGAAGCGCGCGCCGTTAGGAACCTTCCCCACCAGGGCGAGGAAGCCCGCGCCATTTACAAGCACATCTGGGAAACAAAATCTGCCGAAGCCGTTGCCAACGTAGCACTCTGCCTGAGCAACCAGGCCAACTACCTCCTCGACCGACATGTACGCCGGCTCGAACAGGACTTCATCCAAAACGGCGGCATCCGCGAACGCATGACCAAAGTGCGCCTCGCCGCACGAGCATACGCATAAAATATGAAAAGCAACTGGCAGACCAAAACACTCGGGGAAGTGTGCAATCTTGACACTGCGCGAAATACGAGTAACGGATTGCCCTATGTCGGTATGGAGGATATTGAGTCTGGAACAGGAAGATTTCTTGGGTCACTTGATGCCAAGAAAGTAAAAGGTGGATCATTTTCATTTACTCCGAAGCATCTCCTTTATGGACGATTGCGCCCCTATTTGAATAAAGTAATGATGCCTAATTTTACAGGCCATTGCTCCACCGAGGTTTTTCCAATTAGGGTAAAAGATGAGCTTGACCGAAAATTTCTATTTTATTGGATCACCGGCGAATCCATTGTAAAGCTGATAGACGCAACTTGCACTGGCGCAAGAATGCCAAGAGCAAATCTGAAAGAAGTTCTCGATTTTTCCCTGCCTGTTCCTCCCCTCCCCGAACAACGCCGCATCGTCGCCATTCTCGATGACGTCTTCGAGCGCGTGGCCAAAGCAAAAGCAAACGCCGAGAAAAACCTCGCAAACGCAAGAGAAATACTCGATTCGTATCTGGATACAGTGTTCGGAATACCAAACGAGAAGTGGGTTAGTAAAAGGCTGGGAGAATTATGCAATTTCGTCAGAGGTCCATTCGGCGGGAGTTTAAAGAAGTCAATTTTTAAGCCATCCGGGTATGCCGTGTATGAGCAGCAGCACGCAATTTATGATCAGTTTGATCAGATTCGATATTTTATTGATGCCCAGAAGTTTGCAGAGATGAAGCGGTTTGAATTGAAGTCTGGCGAATTAATAATGAGTTGTTCGGGGACGATGGGTAAGGTCGCCATTGTTCCAAATGACATTAAGCCGGGAATCATTAACCAAGCTTTGCTGAAGCTTTCTCCGTCACGTCAACTTTCCAATTCCTTTCTTAAATTGTGGATGGAAAGCAAAAATTTTCAAGATAGCCTGAGAGCATTCTCTCAAGGCGCTGCAATACAGAATGTTGCGTCGGTCAAGATTTTGAAAGAAATTAAGGTGAGCATTCCTTCAATCTTAGAACAAGACAGAATTGTAAAGCATGTCGACGCGCTCTCCACGGAGACGAAGCAGTTAGAAGCGATCTATCGCCAAAAGCTTTCATCGCTGGAGGAGCTGAAGAAATCGGTATTGCGCAGCGCGTTTTCGGGGCAATTATGAATGATGAATGATGAATTATGAAATCGCACATTGAATCTTCCGCACCCAATAGTTCAATCATCCTCTATCGGACCGAGGACGGTGAGACGCGCATTCAATGCCGGTTCGAGGAGGAGACGCTGTGGTTGACGCAAGCGCAGATGGCGGAACTTTTCCAGACCACTCCACAAAATATAACCCTTCATCTCAAAGCCATTTATGCGGAAGGTGAGCTTTCGGAAGCGGCAACTTGTAAGTATTACTTACAAGTTCAAAATGAAATGGGCCGTCAGGTCACTCGAAACCGCCTTCATTATAGCCTTCCGGCCATTCTTGCCACTGGCTACCGTGTTCGCAGCCAACGCGGCACGCAATTCCGCCAATGGGCTACGGCCCGTTTGAGCGAATACCTCGTGAAAGGCTTCACGATGGATGACGAGCGGCTGAAGAACCCGCCCGGCCCCGGCGTGCCCGATTACTTCGACGAACTTCTCGAACGGATTCGTGACATACGCTCGTCCGAACGGCGGTTCTATCAAAAGGTTCTGGATATTTATGCGACGAGCGTGGACTACACGCCGGACGCCGAGCAATCGCACCTCTTTTTTGCGACGGTCCAGAACAAAATGCATTGGGCAGCGCACGGCCATACGGCAGCGGAGATTATCCACGAGCGGGCCGATGCCCATAAACCGTTAATGGGTCTGACGAGCACGGGGCGAAGCGGGATTGTTCGAAAGGACGATGTTTCCGTCGCAAAGAACTATCTCGAAGAAGAGGAACTTCTGGCGCTCAATCGCATCGTAACCGCATACATCGAGTTCGCGGAACTTCAGGCGATGAACCGCCGGCCGATGACCATGAGTCAATGGATAACGAAGCTGGACGAGTTTCTGCAACTCTCCGGACGCGAACTATTAGACAATGCAGGGACCATCTCCACTGAGACCGCCAAAGCAAAGGCGGAATTGGAATACGAGAATTACAAATACGGTCAGGACGCATTGCCGAAGGCGGTCGATGCCGATTTCGATAAGGCGATAAAACAGTTGGAAGCATCGACCGGAAATAAGATGCGAGGCCAGCATAGAGGGAAGAATCCGAAATGAGAAACGAATCCGAAACCCGCGCCGAACTAATCGATCCGCTGCTCCAAGCCGCCGGCTGGGGCACGCTCGAAGGTTCCCATGTCCGCCGCGAATTCCAAATAACGGATGGAAGGATTCAGCCCGGCGCGCCGCGCACCAAACCGGAGATCGCCGATTACATCCTCGAATACAAAAATCAGAAGCTCGCCGTCATCGAAGCCAAAGCCGAATCGTTCCCTCCGACCGAAGGCGTAGCGCAAGCAAAAGCCTACGCCACAAAACTTCGGACAAATTATACCTACTCGACAAACGGCCATAGAATCTATGAAATCTATACCTCCTACGACAGAGAAGGCAAAGTCATCTCCAGCAAGGAAGGCGAAGTAGCTCGCTTTCCCACTCCGGAAGAGCTTTGGAAAAGAACCTTTGCCGATTGGAACGATTGGAAGGAACGCTTTAGTAATGTCCCGTGGGAAGGCCTGAAAAACGCGAGATACTATCAGGAGCTTGCAATCAATCGTACCCTTAATGCTATAGCAGAAGAGAAACCACGAATTTTGCTCACGCTCGCTACCGGGACCGGCAAAACCATGATCGCATTTCAGATTGCGTGGAAACTTTTTCAAACTCGGTGGAATCTCAAACGCGATGGAGTGCGCCGCCCACGCATTCTCTTTTTAGCAGACAGAAATATTCTTGCCGATCAAGCATTCAACGAATTTGGCTCGTTCGAAGAAGATGCAAAAGTTCGTATAAAACCGGACGAGATACGCAAAAAAGGTCTGCCGAAATCCGGAAGCATTTTCTTCACGATCTTCCAGACGTTTATGTCTGGAACTCCCCCTCCTGCGGAGCGAAGCGGAGTAGGAGGGGGCTGGGGGGTGGTTGCCCCCACCGCGTACTTTGGAGATTACCCTCCAGATTTTTTCGACCTGATCATCATCGACGAGTGCCATCGCGGCGGCGCAAACGACGAAAGCACCTGGCGCGCCATCCTCGAATATTTCAAACCAGCAGTGCAGCTTGGCCTCACCGCGACGCCAAAGCGAAAGGACAACGTCGATACCTACAAATATTTCGGCGACCCTGTTTATGTCTATTCTCTGAAAGAGGGAATTAACGATGGTTTCCTCACACCGTTCAAAGTTAAGCGAATAAAGACCACGCTCGACGATTATATCTATACATCCGACGACGAAGTGATAGAGGGCGAAGTCGAGGAGGGAAGAATTTATGAGGAGTCCGATTTCAACCGCATCATTGAAATCCGTGAGCGCGAGGCAAAGCGCGTTCGAATCCTCATGGATGAAATGGACCAGTCAGAAAAGACACTCGTCTTCGGCGCAAATCAAGCCCATGCACTCGTCTTACGGGACTTGGTTAATCAGATGAAAACTAATCCCGACTCGTTCTATTGCGTTCGCGTTACCGCCGACGATGGCGCACGCGGCGAGCAATATCTCCGTGAATTTCAGGACAACGAGAAGACGATTCCGACCGTCCTAACGACCTCGCAAAAGCTTTCTACTGGCGTCGATGCTCGGAATATCCGCAATATCGTGCTTCTGCGCCCGATAAAGCAAATGATCGAATTCAAACAGATCATTGGCCGTGGCACACGACTGTTCGAGGGCAAGGAATTTTTTACGATCTACGATTTCGTCGATGCCTACCACCACTTCGCCGATCCGGAGTGGGATGGCGACCCGGAAGAATTGATCGAAGAATCTCGGAAGGAAAAAATCAAGAAAGAGCCAGAAGAACTTCCCAAAACGCCAGAGGAGCCCGTCGAGCGCCCACGGATGCTAAAAATTAAACTCCGCGACGGCAAGGAGCGCGAGATAGATTCTATGATTTCAACTTCGTTCTGGGGTCCAGATGGCAAACCGATGTCGGTGGACGAATTTATGAATTCTATTCTTGGCTCCATGCCCCAATTTTGTTCCAGCGAAGAAGATATGCGCCGAATCTGGTCGCACCCGAAAACCCGCCAGGAATTTCTCGATAAGCTCGACGAGATGGGATACAGCAACGATAATTTGGAAACCCTCCAACGCGTGATCGACGCGGAAGACAGCGATTTGCTGGACGTCCTGAGCTACGTTTCGTTTATGACTCCCAAGATTACTCGCGGTGAACGCATTGCGCGAACCCGCGATACCATTCTTTCCGGCCTCGATCCGCAACACACGGATTTCCTTCAATTCGTGCTTGCCAAATACTCCGAAAAAGGCGTCGAGGAATTGGGCGAGGATAAACTGCCCGTACTTCTCAATCTTAAATATCATGCGATCGCCGACGCCGAAAAGTCTCTGGGGAGTATTGCAGGAATTCGATCTATGTTCTTCGGATTTCAGCAGAAGCTGTATTCCAGGGCTGCCTAAATCAATGGTAATTAGCCTAAAAAAACTGCCCGCCCCTAATTTAATCGTATTTTTGTAGTTTCGCAATCCGCCGCGGTGGAGAGCGTAACCCCAATATTTCACAGAAAAGTACAAATATGAAATCATTCCCGGTTCTTAAATCTACGGCATCTATTGCGCTCTGCATGCTGCTTCTCGCGGGTTGCAAGACGGCCAGCGGGCCAACGAACACGATTCCCGTGGGGGAATTCGCTTCACTTACGGGTGGGACGGCTACGTTCGGGCAGTCGGTCCACAATGGCGATGTGCTCGCCGTCGATGAGATCAACGCGGCGGGCGGCTTGCTCGGCAAGCAGATCGATCTCATGACGGAGGACGACCAGTCGAAGACCGAGGACGCGGTCGCGAGCGTTCAGAAGCTCGTGAACGCCGATCATGTCATTGCGGTGATTGGCGAAGTGGCCTCGAGCCGCTCCATGGCTGCCGCGCCGATCTGCCAGGCCGCTCACGTCCCGATGATTACGCCCGCCTCGACGAACGTGGATGTAACGAAAAGAGGCGATTACATTTTCCGCATCTGCTATACCGATCTCTTTCAGGGCCAGACGATGGCGCGCTTTGCCTATAATTCCCTCGGCAAAAAGCGCGCGGCCATCCTGCTCGATGTGAAGGAGGATTATTCCGTCGGTTTGGACGACGCGTTCAAAAACACCTTCACCTTCCTGGGCGGGACGATCGTGAGCGAGCAATCCTATTCGACGGGAGATAAAGATTTTCGCGCAGCGCTTACGAGCATCAAGGGCGCCAACCCGGACGTGATCTTCGTTCCCGGTTATTACACGGAGGTCTCGCTCATCGTGCGGCAGGCGCGGGAGCTGGGCATCACCGTGCCGATCTTAGGCGGCGATGGCTGGGATTCGCCGGAGCTGACCAAAGGCGCGGAGCAGCAATTCAACAATACGTATTTTTCGAACCACTTCTCGACCGACGATCCGGATACGACCGTCCAGCTCTTCATCAAAAAATATCAGGACCGCTATCACGCGATTCCGGATGCGATGGCGGCCTTAGGCTACGACGCCACCCGCATTCTTGCGGACGCGATCACGCGCGCCGGCTCGACCGATTCCGTCAAGCTGAAAAAGGCCATCGAGAACACGAAAAACTTCCCAGGTGTGACGGGTAGCATCACGATCGACAAACAACATAACGCCTCGAAACCGATTACGATCATCAAGATCGTCAACGGCGCCTTCCATTTCGCCCAGCGCATCGGGCCGAACGGAGAGGCGATGACGCCATTCACGCCGTGATTTCTTTTTTTGTCATTCCCGCGAAAAGCATCGCCGGCGATGCTTTTCGCGGGAATGACATTTAAGATTTCAATAAAAAAGAAGAGTGCAGTTCGTACAGCAGTTAATTAATGGTGTGAGCTTGGGCGCGATCTACGCGCTAATCGCGCTCGGCTACACGATGATTTATGGCGTGCTGCGATTTATTAATTTCGCGCATGGCGATGTGTTTATGGTTGGCTCCTACGTCGGGTATTATGCCGCGACGCAGTGGGTGCATCATTTCTTTCCAGTCGGAAGCTGGGAATCGACGGTCCTTGTGTTCCTGATTTCGATGACCGTCTGCGCGGTGCTCGGGGCGGTGATAGAATTTCTGGCCTATCGTCCACTGCGCTCGCGGCCGAAGCTAACGGTGCTCATAACCGCGATTGGGGTCTCGCTGTTTCTCGAGTACACGGGGCAGCTTGTTTTTTCGCCGAACCCGCGCGTGTTTCCGCCAATCATTGCGAACCACATACTCGTGCGCACAAAAACGATCACCATCGATACGGTGGAAGTCGTGGTGATTGGCCTTTCACTGGTGCTGATGCTCCTGCTCCGCGTGATTGTGATGAAAACGAAAATTGGCACGGCCATGCGGGCCGTAAGCCATAACCAACAGGCCGCAAGCTTGATGGGAATTAATATTTCGAAGGTCATCACGTTCACCTTCCTCATCGGCAGCGCGCTGGCGGGCGCCGGCGGCGTGCTCTACGGTACGGAATATCCGAGCATCGATCCACTCATGGGGATTCTGCCAGGACTCAAAGCATTCGTTGCCGCTGTGCTCGGTGGCATCGGCAACATCCCCGGCGCGGCGTTAGGAGGAATGATTATCGGCCTGGTTGAGACGCTCGTTTCCGGCACGGCGGCCTCGACCTACCGCGATGCGATCGCCTTCGCGATTCTTATTGCGATATTAGTTTTTAAGCCGAGTGGATTGTTGGGAAAACGGGAGGTGGAGAAAGTCTGATGAAATCCTATCTTTGGCTTCTCTTTGCGATTGCGGCGATTATCGGCGCGTCCTATCTGACGCCGCTCGTCAACGACTACATCCTTGGCCGGATCATTTATATCGGCATCATGATCTCTCTGGCGGTCAGCCTCAATCTCATCAATGGATTTACCGGGCAGTTCTCGCTTGGCCACGCCGGGTTCATGGCGGTGGGTGCTTATACCTCCGCCGTTATTACGACGTACCTTAGCACACATGGCTATGCGATGACGGGCATGACGGGCGTGTTCGGATTTCTCATTGCTCTGGTCGTGGGCGGCGTCTTCGCCGCGATTGCGGGATTGGGCGTCGGAATTCCAAGTTTGCGGTTGCGCGGGGATTATCTGGCGATCGTCACCCTGGGATTCAACGAAATCATTCGCGTCATCATGCAGAATGTCGATTTTCAAATTGGCGGGACCGATTACATCGGCGGCGCGCGCGGCATGAGCGTGCTGCCGCTCACGACGTTTACGTGGGTCTTCATTATCGCGGCGGTCACTATTTTTTGCGTGGAAAATCTCGTGAACTCGACCTACGGCCGCGGATTCCTTGCCGTGCGCGATGACGAGGTGGCGGCCGAGGCGATGGGCGTCGATACGACAAAGTTTAAAGTACGCGCCTTTGTCGTCGGCGCATTTTTCGCGGGAATGGGGGGCGGGCTGTTCGCGCATTCGAATTTTCTTATTACCCCACTCGATTTTACCTTCCTCACCTCGGTCGATATTGTGGTGATCGTGATCCTGGGCGGCATGGGCTCGACCGTCGGAGTGGTGCTGGCCGCCATTGTGCTGACGACGCTCTCGGAGCTTCTGCGCTCCGTCCCGGAATTCCGAATGATCATATACTCGCTGCTGCTCATCATTCTGATGATCGCTCGGCCGCAAGGCTTGTTCGGTCCGGCGACGATGGAGCGCCTCGCTCGCTGGCGGCGCCGGAAGCCACTTGCTACTCCAGTCGAAAGCTGATGGATAAGCTCTTTTCCCCCTGGCGCAGCAAGTATATTTCCTCTTTTCAGGAAGAGAGCGCGGACGCCTGCGTTCTATGTGACGCATTCGTCGCGGCGGATGACGAGCACTCGCTTGTGGTGCATCGTGGGAAAGAGGCGTTCGTGATCATGAATAAGTTTCCGTATAATAGCGGGCACTTGATGATCCTGCCGGTCCGGCACACCTCCGATTTTCAATCGTTGACGAAAACGGAAGTCATGGAAATGATGTCGTTACTCGCCGCGTCCGAGCGTGCATTAAAAAAATTATCGAAGCCGCAGGGTTTCAATATCGGCATGAATCTTGGTCGCATTGCGGGCGCGGGAATCGACGCTCATCTGCATTGGCACATCGTTCCGCGATGGAACGGCGACACAAATTTCCTGCCCGTCCTCGCGGATGTAAAAGTCGTAAGCGAAGACATGGCGGAACAATGGAAGCGGCTGCGAGAGATTTTTGCGAGAACGGTTTAGACATCACATTGAACGTCATTGCGAGGAGGAAATTGCGAAGCGAAGCGGAGCAATTTCAGACGAAGCAATCTCCGGCGGACGGGCAGCGAAACTCTCGAAGTGAGATTGCTTCGTCGGATTTTTCTCCCTTCGGTCGAAAAATCCTCCTCGCAATGACATCTTACACAGTGTCACGGATTCACTGTTTCCGCGCGGCGTAGCAATTTTTTTCGTAACTTTGTAGAGGTTCAGGGGTTCTTCTCATGGTTTTTAGCCATTGAATATTATGAAATTCACCATTACACTCATCGGACTTCTTTTTTTCCTTGCTTCTTCCGCAGCAATAGCTCAGACGGTTCCATACGATTCGCTGGCGGTCGATACCATAATCACCGGCAGCGGAGTCTCAAACCCGGATAATGTTAAAGGAAACCCAGACACGCGTCAAGCAACACTGACGAGCAGCTCCTTACTCTCCGTGCAGTTTGCCGCAGGCGATGACATCGTGACGCTCCAGAAGGGCGCGACCATCCATGTGTATTGGCTTCGCGAAGCATCCGATTCCAGTGCTGCGGATATTCAGTTTTTGCATTACGATTATAATACCGGAATACCGCGGCTTGGGCCCACGGTTAGAATTATGGAGTTAGGGGACTTGAATGCCGAAAAAGAAACGGACATGATCGTACCCGACACAGGGTACAATGCCCTGCAAGTTACGATTGCTGCCGATACGGGCGCGGGTATTTGCTGGATCGATGCGATCACGCTGATGCAGTCCGGAACAGCGGGCGTGGAGGAGCAGCTTGCCTCGCGCGAAGCCGTTCTCGCCAGCTATCCGAACCCCTTCGAGCATTCCTCGCCTGAGACGGTCCATATCGACGCGCCGGTTTCGGGGCGCGGTGAACTTTTGATTTCGGACGCGCTTGGGCGAGAAGTAGAGCGAATGCCGGTCGGGGAGCTTCAGGCGGGCGGGCAGGATGTCAGCCTTTCGATGAACCAAACAGGAATCTTTTTCGCGCGCCTGATGATAGATGGCGCGCCAGTTGGCCCGCCGCTCAAACTTGTTGCGGAATGACGTTGCAATGGCTACTGCCGAGGCTCGCGCTTGCGGCGCTATTTTTGTTAGGAGCAGCCTTCACGTTCTTCGAGAGCGTGTATTTGCGGGATCAGTTTAGGGAGTTTCGCGCGGGGCGTGGGGCTGATCCAGCGAAGAGCATCGCCGGGTGGATGTGGGCGTTTCGGGCGATTGCCGCCGTGCTTTCGATTTCGATCCTCGGAGTCATTGCCGTGTGGTAGAAAAAAGGGCATGCGGGGTAAATGTGATTTCCGAGATCATAAGGTGTTTAGGGCTTTGAGAAATCGCGGGAGGGGATGCAAAATTTTTTCATCGAAAAATTCGGATTTCTTGCATTGGCATTTTTAATATCGTATATTCGTAGTAATGGATTTGCAGATACTCGACCATGCGCTATCGGTTGCGGCAGGTCGAGGAGTCCAAAATTGGCGTTTTTAGCTTGCATCCGCCATTTTTGAGTGATTTCCACGTCGCCGCCGGTTGGTTTTCGGTGGAAGGGCAAAAAGTGCATCCGGCTACCGCTGGACCTAAAAGCAGGCTTTTGACAATTTTTTTTTCTTGCCAGTTCGGGGCGCATTTTTCGAAGTACGCGCCGGACTGCGAGGGGGCAGCTTTTGCCATACGCGCTTCGAGCATGGTCGTCATGCGGAAGCGGGTATTCGAGGCTCCCTTCGCGGAGGCAAACGATGTTTTTAAATTACGCTAGCGTTTCACAATTTATTTAATCTCAAGGAGATAGTATGAAATCACGTCGTTCGTGGTTAGTAGGTCTTGCTCTTGGAGCCGCGCTCTTTTTCGGCGCGCCTTCCGCCAAAGCTCAGGTTCCTCGTGGCATTACGTATCAGGGGGTGCTCGAGCAAAACGGCGCACCGTTCGATGGCAACGTCAAGATGGAATTCATAGTCTCGGATACGTCCGGGGCCCAGCTGTTCGATCAGGTAGACGGCTCCGTGCCGGTTACTAAAGGCATTTTCAATGAGGTCCTCAAGTATTTTCCTGAGACTATGGACTTCAATCAGCAGTATGAGATGACGGTGAAGGTTACCGATCCCACCACCAACATAACTACTACGTTGGCACCGGTAACGCTCCTCTGGTCCGCGCCTTACGCGTTGAACGCTGAGCGCGTGGATGGGATCGAAGTTTCGCCGACGCCCGTCGCTGGCAAAATCTTCCCGATGCCTTTGGATGACACCGGAAGGATCTCCTCTTCCATGTTGCCGCAGATTCCGAACAGCCTGTTGCAATCGCAATACATCGAGACGATTAACGGCGCTCTCCCGGATGCGGCGGGGAATTTCCTCATTGCTGGCAGCAATGGCATTACCGTCAGCACTGCGGGGAACACTGTTACGATTAACGGATCGGGTTCCAGCCAGATCACTAGCGTGACCGGCACGAACGGCATCACCGGTGGCGGCTCGGTTGGGAATCTCGTCCTCGGCATCGGTGCCGGCGCGATTACCGCGGCCGATATTGCGCCGGGCGCAATTAGCGGACAGAAGATCACCGGTATTGCCGGCCAGGGACTTTCACAGGATCAATATGGTCTCCTCAATGTGAACGTCGATAATTCGACGATTCAGATTACGAGCAACGCGAATGGCAACTACCTGCATGTCGGCGTGATTGGCACGGCGAACATTGCTCCCGGCTCGATTACGAATGCGCTCATCGCGAATCCGTACATGACCTTCACGAGCACCGGTAATACGCTGCTCGCTCCGGGCACCGTCCAGCTTGGCGGCACGGGTAACTACGATCTCAATCTCGCCAACCCGAATACCTGGACCGGTCTCCAGACCTTCAACGGCGGCGCGGTGGCATCGACCCTAAACGTGACCGGCGCGACGACGACGAACGGAATCACGAACACCGGAGCGATCACGAACACCGGTACCTTCACCAACACCGGGAACGTGAATGTAACCGGCAACCTGACGAACACCGGCAATGTGCTCATTACAGGCACGCTGGCTTCGAATGGTAATTCGGATATTGGCAATACATCGACCGCGGTTTCGAATAGCTTCGGCACGGGCGGCAACGCGACCAACGTGATGAACACGATTGGCTCGACGGGTCTTGGAAGCACCAATACGATCAATGGCACCAACATCGTCACCGGCGGCATCAATACCGTTGGAACCAATCCGACCAACATCGGCAGCGCGACGAGCGCGACGAACATCGGTGGAACACTGAGCGTCACGGGGCAGGAAACGGCAAATGGTATCCAGGACAACGGGTTCTTGAATTCGACCGGCGCTTCGAACATCGGTTCCGGGCCGAGCCTCACCAACCTCTTTGGTTCTGGCCCAGGCGACAACAACTCGTTTGGCACCGGTGCCGGAGCGGTCAATACCTTCGGCGTCCTGGGCGGCACGAACACGATCAACGGCACGAACACGATCAACGGCGCAACCACGTACAACAACACGGTTGCCCATGGCGCGAACAATGTTTCCGGTTCGAACTTCACGATCACCGGCGGCACGATCGATGGGACCGCGATTGGCGGAGTAACGCCGAGCTCCGGCGCATTCACCACGCTTAGCTCGACGAGCACCTCGCAGATTGGAACGGGCTCCAACCTCTTCAATACCTTTGGTAATGGCGCAAATTCAACCAATACCATCGGCAGCGGAACGAACACTATCAACTATGTTGGTAATGGCGCCAGCACGACTAATACCATCGGCTTTGGTGACAACTCTGCCGGTTCGACGACCTTCGCAAACAACTTCCTCCTCGGTAGAACCGTGGCGGGCGCGGCGGGCAGCGGCGACGGTAACAAGCTGATCATAAACGGCGTGGTTTCGACTCCGCCCGTCCAGCCAAGCCAGTGGGAATTGGTGGTCAACGGCGATGCACAGATAACCGGCTCGCTCAGCTCGGGCCCGCTTACAGCGACGACCGGCACGTTTTCGGGCGCGGTATCGTCGCCAACCTTTAACGGCGGTTCGTTCACCGGCACGACCGGTACGTTCTCGGGCGCGGTATCGTCGCCAACCTTTAACGGCGGCACGTTCAGTGGTACGACGGGCGCGTTTTCGGGCGCGGTTTCGTCGCCAGCCTTTAATGGCGGCACGTTCAACGGCACGACCGGCACGTTTACCAGCATTCAGGATAACGGCCCTCTGGCCGTGACCGGCGCGTCAACGCTTGCCGGAACAACGACCGGTAATCTTCAGGTCAATGGGACGCTCGGCGTGACGGGCAATACGACGCTCACCACGCTCACCACATCGGGCGCCATTACCGACAACGCCAACAGCCTTACGATCGGTACGCAGGGCGGCGCACTGGGCACACAGATCGTGCGCCAGGCAACCGCCGGCAACTATCAGTACATCTGGCCGGATAGCAGCGGCACCGTCGCGCTGTTGCAGAATATCGCGAACATTGTTCAGCCGACGTCAGCGGGTCAAACGCTGTATTCGATCGTGCAGGGTGCGGGCTTTGCATGGGCTCCGGCACCGACCCTGAATTACACAAGCGGAAATGCTAATACCCTCGTCTTCAGTGGCACTTCGCTGACTTCGACGGGCGGCACGAACACCTTCGGAAGCACGAATAATCTTCAGGGTACGACGAATGTTACCGGCGCACTCCTGACTGTCAATACCACATCTGTCAACGTTTCGGGTGGGACGCTTACAAGCACCGACGTTATTAACGAAGGTATTGCCGGTACCGATCAGACGTGGATGACCACCAGCGGCCTTGCAACGCCATGGGCTGGGACGGGTGTAACTCCAACACAGCCGTTCGCTCTTAACTTATTCGAGCAGCGCATTGTCGGTGACGAGCAGGTAACGGGTACGATATACTCCAATACTAATCTCACGGGTATTACGTGGTCGCCGCAACTCCGATTCGATAATGCCGCGCCGTATACAACAGGCGGCACGATGACCTTCAACGGCGGCACTTCGCCGACCGCAGCGGGCACGCCTGTTATCACCATTAACAACATTCCTTCCGGCTCGTTTGGCGAGCAAGTCAACGCAACGAATGTTGCGGCGGGCGGTATCCAAGTGACTGGCGCTAATGTTGGCACGGGCCTCGTCATCGATCCATTCACGACGGGCATCGCAATTTCCGCGAACAATACGGGTATCGCGGTCGGCGGCACGGGCACCATCGGTGTTCCGGCTGCCGCAATCGTCAATCCGACGACCGGCCTTGCAGTCATGGCCACGACCACTGGCGCAACGCTCGATATGGCGACCGCGGGTACGGGCACGGGCCTCGCAATTGGTGGAGCGACCGCTCCGGCAACGGGCGAGACGATCAATTCTACGGCTGACGGCCTCGACATTACGAGTGGTGCTACCTCCATTCAGGCGAATGGAACGATCAACACCAGTGGCACAAGCGGCACAGGTTCACTCTTTACCGGCAACAGCGCGGGTACAACCACGTTGACGGTAAACAATACCAATGGTGCGAATGCCCCGGCGCTTGCAGCGGGTGGTGCATTCACCTCCTCAGGTAATTCGACCGTTGGTACCAACAACGGAAGCGTTAATACGCTCGGCAACGGCGGTGCCGGATCGAACACAATCGGTGCAGGCGGCGGAACGACGAACACGATTGGTGCTGTCGGCTCTGGCGCCAACAATATTTCTTCTGCGCTCAACACGGTCGTCGGCGCGACGAACGTTAATACGGTCGCAGGACAGGGTGCTACCTCGATTGGTAATACGACCAATACTCTGACCATGAACGGTTCGACGACATCGCTCACGGCAGTGACGACGAACACCGTAAATGCGGCTACCAACAACATCACGGGAACAACGGCGAATAATATCACCGGCGCGACCAACATCAACACGACCGGCGCGGCGCTGACTACAGTTGGTAGTGCCGTCGATCAGAACTGGCTCACGATCAACGGGGTAAACACGCTTGCCTTGGTAGCTCCGGGTGTTCCGGGCATAGCCGCTAACCAATACGAAGTGACCAACAACGGCGACCTGTCCGTCGCCGGCGCGATCAACGCCGGTGGGGTCTGGGCAAGCTTGCTTGCGGCCCCGAACATCAAGTTCGATAACGCCAAGCCTTACACGGCCGGCGGCACGATGACGATGGACGGTTCGACCACGGTGGGAAATCCTGTGGTTACGATCAGCAACATTCCTGCTGGCGAGTATGGCGAGTTTATCAATGCTCCCGCTGGCGTAGCCGGCGGCATCAAGGTAACGGGTGCTGGCGCGGGTACGGGTATCAATGTCGATCCATTCCCGACCGGCATTGCCATCAATGCGACCACGCTCGGCATGAACATCACCGGCACGGCGACTTCGATCAACGCGACGGGGACGATCAACTCGACCGGTACGGCTGGCACGGGTTCGCTCTTTACCAGCGCGATGAACTCCGCCACGCCCACGCTGACAGTAAGGAGCGTTGCTAGCGGCGCTTCCCCTGCCAATATCGGTGACAAGGCACTTACCGTTGACGGTGCCTTCACATCGAATGGCAATTCAACCGTCGCGACTAATGCTGGAACGACGAATACCTTTGGTAATGGTGCAAACTCGACCAATGGATTTGGAAATGGAGGCGGTACGACAACGAACTTCATCGGTAATGGTGCCAGTGGAAACCAGTTCGGCCAAACTGCTACAAATAACGGTTTTGGAAACAATGCTGGAACCAACACATTTGGCACCACAACCTCCGGGACCGTGAGCAATACGATCGGTTCTGCGACGGGAGGAAACACTGCCAACAATACCATCGGCAGCTCGACGGGCACGGTGACGAACACCATCTTGGGAAGCGGCGGCACGTTTATCAATAACACCGGCGGCGCGACGACGAATATCGGCGCGGGCGCTGCTTCCACGACCAATATCGGTATCCTTGGCGGCACCAACACGATCGCCGGTACGACGACGATCAATGCGCTGGGAACTGGCAGCACGGCGATCAACACGACGGCCGATCTCTGGAACGTGTCTGCGGCAGGTGCGGCGAACTTCACCTCGATCGGTCTGGGCTTTGTAGGCTCTGGCGCGTTCTCGACGCTGACTTCAACGCTCGCTACGACGCTCGGCACGACCGCTGGCCTCACCAACAGCTTCGGCAGTGGCGGCACGGCGACGAACACGTTCGGTTCGAATGCGACGACGAACAGCTTCGGCGTTGGCGCGGCAACCAACGATATTGGCAGCGATGCTTCCGCCAATACTATGCTTGGTACGACGACGATCAATTCAACGGGTGCGGGCAGCACGGCTATCAACACGACGGCAAATCCGTGGAACGTGTCGGCGACGGGTGATGCGAACTTCGCTTCGATCGGCCTGCACTTGCCAGGTTCTGGCGCTTTCACAACGCTGACCTCTTCGGGTAATTCGACGATTGGCACGTGTGCGAATCTAACGAATACATTCGGCAGCGGTGGTGGCACAACGACGAACACGTTCGGTTCTAACGCAACGACCAACAGCATCGGCGTGGGCGCAACGCCTAACAATATTGGAACAACCGGCACCTCGACCAACACGATCGCGGGTACGACGAACATCAATATTACGGGCTCGGCTAACACCACGATCGGCAACCCTGCAAACACAGCGGGTCAGTTAGCGGCCTTCAATGGCACCGTGACGATGACGGCAACCGGGCAGACGACCAGTGAGCTGACGATCTCGAACACGACGGCTACAGGCGGTCAGTGGAATCTTAACAGTAATGAGGCTTCTACGGCAGGCAATGCTTGGGGTATCAATTCCGTTGCCACATCAACCGCCGGTAATACTGCTATTGCTGGTCAGTTCCAAGCGTTGGGCGTCGGTACAACGAACACGGCCCTCATTGCGAATGCCGGTGGCACGAGCACAACTAGCAACGTTGGGCTTAGCAGCACGATTACGGGCGCTTCTCCACTTAACGAGGGCGCAGTGCTCAACGTGTCTGGTGCGACTGGCGGAGCGAATATTGGTGAGGACGTCACCGTTTCCGGAACTACGTCCGTTGGTCTTCGGATCAATGCTGGTTCTTCAACGGGTGAGTCGATCGATGGATCGAACACCAATACCGGCAATAGCTTGATCATCAACAGCATCCAGACCAATTCGAACGGCGAGAACCTCAACTTTGCAGCGAATGGCGTCGCGGGTGTTGGTACAGCCAACGGCATCAATATCGACATGTCGAACGCCAAACTCGGCAACGTCAACGGTATTCGAATCCTGAACAACTCGAATGCCACGTCGGACGGTATTAACATTTCGACCTCGAACGGAACAGGTGTCAACGTCACGATGACGAGCGCCGGAACCGGTATCTCGGTCGGAGGTGTGGGTAGTGCCGCAGGTGTGGACGTCACGGGTATCACGAGCGGAGTCGGTATTCAGACAGAGATCCCGGGTACAGGAACAGGCATCCGCGCCAAAGGCGATGGAACGTCGAGCACTACGGCACTCGAGATCAACAATGGTAATGTCAAGGCAACAGGCGCAGCGCAGTTTGCGACCACCTACACCCTTACGGGTGCTAATCAGGCTGTGACGACGTTCTCCATTTCGAATCCGCTTGTGACAGCGACAAGCACGATCATCTTGACGGGACTTAGCAATGGCGGCACCGTTGGCGTGATGACGGTCAGTTCGGAGGGGGCGGGCACGTTCAACGTTACGACGACCGCTTTGAGCTTCGCCGGTATCAATGCCATGTTTTACGAAGTCATTAATCACTAATTTGTGATCGGGGCCGCTCCAATACGGAGCGGCCCCAAAATTTTTAATCTCAACGTCAGAGAGAGTTCACACAAGCATGAGCGATCATGCAAGCCCCGCCGCTCTAATTCGGAGCGGCGGGGCTTGGTGTTTTTAGGGGGCAAAGTCCCGAAGGGACGCAATAAGAATAGCCGGTGGTTTCAATCACCGGTCATGATAGCAAATACCGACAAGAGTCCTGAAGGGACGCAATAAAAATAGCCGGTGGTTTCAACCACCGGTCATGATAGCAAATACCGACAAGAGTCCTGAAGGGACGCAATAAAAATAGCCGGTG
>VFSW01005890.1_pt1 | contig 18069 bp, 17 predicted proteins | sample 5358111 | NCBI WGS metagenome assembly VFSW01 (sample SAMN11554181, study PRJNA540505) | mine drainage metagenome | isolation source: sediment from site ElyBrook_90M | place: USA: Ely Copper Mine, Vershire, VT | collected 2017
CCACGGAGTTCCCCTGTGGTGAGATTTAGATTGGGTGTGGCCAGCGGCCGCTATCAGAGGGCGCAGATTATATAGCGGCTGACCGGGATGTGGGAAATGGTCAGGTGTTTCTCAACTCGGACTGGGCTCACTTAGCCAGACCCGGCTCCCGGCCCCGCGGCGCGCACTTTTTGGAATCCATTGTGCCGCGCCTGATACTCGCGGTGCGCGCATGAGAACCCGGCCGCGAAATACTTTTTAGGGAACCCTCATCGGCACCGTGCTGGGTGTTTTGATTATTGTTTTTGAGTTGGTTTGGCAGTGAATGAAGCGGGAAATTTAATTTATGAAAATGCAAGGTTCTTGCGTCCACAATGCGCCCGGTTCAGAACGCGAAGTTCAGAGTTGGACCGATATACCTTCCCGCAATATAAAAATTACATCGGGAATGATCACGGCAGGAGTCCAAGTAATGCTAGAAATGGCCAATGATAATGATATTGGCGGGGTCGTTAAAAAGATATTCACCGCGATGGATAAAGCTTCTTAGTTGTCAGGAATGTATAAAATTCTGCGTACGCTTTCAATAATTCAGTAGACAAGCTTTGTAGCTCCTCTATTCTAGTTTGTGTTATCTTCGTCTTTGTATTCTTATCAACCTTTAATCCGGCTACTTGACCGCCCTTTTTAACAAGGATGGCGATCCACCTTGCATGTACTGCGCGATGCCTTCTGTCGAGCAACTTAAGCAGATTTGTAGCGTGTCGCGCGCCATCATTGCAAACGTTGTCCTGATAATTGTTAGCTTCTAGCAATCTTTGAAACATTTGGAATTTCCGTTGGATATTTGCATCCGGTAGAAGGATTGCCAATACGTGTGGATCTAGTCCTGAGATGAATGCAAGGGCACTGTCTAGCAACAATTCTATGCTGTTCCAAAGCCACGCAATCTGGCCAATTTCATAGATGAACCTGTCGGAGATGTTCTTCTCAGAGATGAGACTGTCGGATTTGTTCTTCATTGGTAAAACTCCCACGTTTCCGTTTGCATAACCGATTCCCTTTATGCGGCAGATGCTCGGGTAAGGACCGTGCAATCTACTCGCGACAGGGTGGGGCTTCGTAGAAGTTCGTAAAATGGGAACCCCTGTGAACGCCAACAGTGCGGCCGCCGCTGAATGTGGCCTCCCGATAGGCAAATGGGGTGCTCGTGGCTGGCAAGTACCCTAGTTATGGTGATTATCCCCTACTTGACTTTAAGCCATCCAAGCGGATAGCCTGTAAAAGACAGGCCCGGTTTCTATTTTTGTGTTTTTTGGTCATAGGTATATTCGGGTGGACCTCCTGGAAAGAAGCCTCCGCTTACGGGCTCCCATCGCATGGAAAAACCGAGATTGCGTATTTCCTTGAAAAGCCCGAGGTAAGAAACGAAACCGTATATCCACAGATAAGTACCACTTCCGTCAATTTGGTAACGTTGTTCGTTCTCCAATTGGAATATCGGTTCCTGCATCAGCCAAGGCCCAACATCGCCCTCCTTCAGGGCCACATTTATTCCAGCGACATCGGAGTAGAAAGGGGTATCCGGAAGTGTTTTACCAACATAGTATTGCACGCACAATCTAAGAATGCGGAGAGTTCCCTTTCCAATATTTTCTGGCTGAATAAGAAAACGCAGAAATTTAGGTACTGGCCTATTCAAAACTGGATCACGTCCATTTTGTCTTTCAGGATCAGTAATTTCAAGATATTCAACAAATTTAACATTGGCAAATCGAATGGCTGGGGCTTCAGTGGCAATAAATGCATCTACTTGTTTAGAAGTGGCTTCGGCGGCAATGCGGGAAGTTTTGTCGGCGCGAGTCAAAAAACAAATCTGAATGATTTCAACACCAGCCAAAACAAATGTAAAAATAGCCAGCAGTCCCGTATAGTCAGCGATTCGTTCTTCCACACTGTTGACGGATATATTGTTCTCGGTGCTTGTGGTTTTGTTGGAACTCTCATTTATGGATTGCTGTGTTTTTGGTTTGTTAATCGCAAGGACATTCTGCGAAAACGCAACCATCAGAAATAACCATGCAAACCTTCGCATATTCAGCATCCCCTAATCGCGGCTCCAAATATATCCGCATTTTCCCGGTTGTTGTATCGGAATTCAAACTCATTGACATAGAGCGGAAGATACTTTCGGCATACTTTATGGAATGTACCAATGATGCCCCGCTTCACAATGCTCCAGAATCCTTCAATGGTATTGGTATGAATGTTCCCATGCACATATTCGCCCTCACCGTGATGCACCATCCCATGCGGGAAGTTCTTATCCAGATACCGATAGCCCCGATGGTCATCGGTAGAAATCAGGCTGACCTTATGGGAGACCGTCTCGCTGACAAAACGGTTGAGAGTGCCCCCATCGGTGCTATCAATCACGCGGGCAACGACGTTACCCTTGCGCTGGACGGCACCGATCACGATGCTCTTGCCAGTACCGCCGGTTCCGCCGAAGTCACCGCGACCGCCTTTCCCTTTGTGTTTGTTCTTGGCCTTACCGCCCACGAAGGTTTCATCCACTTCGACGTAACCGATCAACTGCTTGAACTCGGTCTTGCCAAGGGCCACGCGAATCTTGCTGCACATGAGCCATGCGGTCTTATAGGAGCCGAAGCCCATATAGCGGAAGATTTGCAGGGCGCTCATGCCCTTCTTGCTAGTGAGCATCAAGTGCATTACGCGGAACCAGTCACGCAGCGGTTTGTTGGTGTTCTCGAAGATGGTATCTACCAATACCGAAAAGCGGTAGCTACTTTCTGGCGCACAGTTATAGCACTGCCAGTGCCATACCTTAGTGGTCAGGGCTTTAGCCTCAAAGCCGCAACGCGGGCACCGTACGATCCCATCCGGCCAGCGGTTAGCCGTAAGATAGGCTTTGCAGGCTTCCTCGGTCGGGAATTGCTTCTCAAACTGTGCCACACTCATCTGGTGGATTCTGTAGTGGACGGTTTTGATCTTCTTGGCCATGGGCTATCTCCTATCAGGTTAGGAGTAGTCTCCCATGCCTAAAAGAGAAAGTTAAGTAGGGGATAATCGCCCTAGTTATGGCCACTGGGGCGGTATTCTGAGTATAGGTGCCGTAGATCCAGGGCTTCCTGATATTTCGGCCGGCGCCACAGTATTCCCAGCAAAGTAGGGCGCCGCGTGCGAATGTGTGCTCCATGATGCGCAGAATCGGGCGAGTCTACCGCAGCCCCCTTCCGGCGCGGTATTCAGAGATGCCAATCTATGCAAGGCAGCGGGTTCATGTCTGAATCGCTAGCAGATGTTTGAGCACTACTCAGCAAAGTATGGGTACCACACTAGTGCGGAGGCCCATTAGCGGCGCAGGCCGCCCAAAGCTGCCCTGGAAAATCCTCGCCTTGACCTAACGCGGTTCGGCGACCGACGCAGCGTTGTATTTCAGGTGTGGTCAGATCTGGTTTGACTAGGAGATTCTTTGAGGTATACAGGCGATCCGTCTTGGCTCTGGCTTTGGCAATTTCTTCGTCCGATATCCAAGAAATCTGCAACGCCGCGTATTTTCCCGGGTAAGCAATTTCAAGCATGCCGCTGTCGCTAGTGTGATTGGTGAAGTTGAGTGTTACATGGCACCATAGGGACTCACTGTACGTTAAAGGCATCGTTATACCGACTGACGCAAGTTGAATGGTGTCGGGTGCCGCAAGATCGGCGATGGACTCTACCTCACTCGGAACGCCGCCCTCCTTACCGACCGTCGCGTTCAGCTTAGACAACGTACCCGCCGAATTCAGTGTGCTACTCCATCTCACACAGGGATCATTCGGAATTTGGGTAAACCCCCCAGTCTTATAGTGGTAGCCAGGCGGGGCACAGGCAGAGAGAAGCGCTAACGCTACGATGCCGGAAACAAACATTGCTGCTATGGTTTTCATGGATACCTCCCCTGAGAGCAACTTTTGACCCTGCTGGATAATACCCGCGTTATGGGCGACCAATGGTGCCTGCTTATCAGCCTTTCCGGCTTGCGCCGAGACGCGACCCTGACCGGTATCTGCCCACCCCCGTGACCGCGGCCCTGCAGGGTGTCGAAACCCATCCTGCCGCTTCTCTGCGCGCTGAGACGCCACTGGCTGACTGGTGGACGGCGGGTAGGGTGCATAAAATGGCCCTCCCGTCCCCTGATGGCGTCCCTGTATAATCCATTTCCCGTAGAGGCGTACAGCCTGCATACACACCGATTTTGACGGTATGTTTGCCGCCTTTTTGCCACCCGGAAGGCTCTGAGAGGGATTTGAGGCTTCCAAGCCGTTGATTTTGTTATAAGCGCCCGTAGCTCAGCTGGATAGAGTACTGCCCTCCGAAGCCAGTACTCATTCGATCAACGTTGGAGAATTAGTCATAACGAACACGAGGTTACAGAGGGCACTCTCCCATGCATTTTGACTTGTGCCCAAACTGTGCCCATTCTGTGCCCACACGCGCCCGTAGCTCAGATGGATAGAGCGCAGCCCTCCGAAGGCTGAGGCCACAGGTTCGAATCCTGTCGGGCGCGCCAATTCATACACACATGTCATCAGCTGTGGAGCCCACGTTTCAGCGTGAATATCGGTTGGTGTTTTGGGAGCTCGACGATGGACCGATCGGAGATAGTTTCTATATTGTCGGCACCTCGAAAAATCCTTATTTGTAAGTGAGTTGGTGTGCCGGACTGGCGCCATTATGCCGAAAACGTAGTGGCTCCATTACAGTGAAAGTTCACAACACGTTCTCCATATGCCCGCCGCGGCGCCCTGCCCACTCCAAGACGGCCGTGACCAGGGAACCGATGGAGGCTATGCATGGCTACATGCGGCAACGACCTCGTCGGGATACTCGATCGCGCCCCGCTACTGTTCGCATGAGCCAGTGGTGGCCGCCATCGATTCGAAGTTGCTTCAGCACGCGTCGAGCAGCTACATGCGACACGCAAAGGCTTCCTGTACCGCATGGGTCACTCGAAGACGAACCAGAACGGCAAGGACAACCCGAAGCTGCACCCGGATAAGCCCATACTTGGAGACGCAACCGACGCGTTGAAGCGGTGGCTAAAGGCTGCCGAGCTCAAGAAAGGGCCTTTATTCCAGAGACTTTGGAAACATAAGGTCGGCCCGGGGCTTAGTGCGGCCGCCATTGGGGAGATCGTGAAGCGCCGAGCACAGCTGGCTGGATTACCCGGTGACTGGGCTGGCCACAGCCTGCGATCCGGATTCGTAACTGAAGCCGGGAAGCAAGGTGTTTCGCTTGGATCCGTAATGGCATTGACCGACCACACGAGCATCGAGTCTGTGGTCGGGTATTACCAGTCCGGGTCAGCCACCAACAACCCTGCTGCAAATTTATTGGCGAAGAAGACGAGCTAAAAACCTATAGAATGCGTATCCCCTATCTGCATTGGCGGTTCAAGCGGTACCTACCATGAGCGCGGGCTCTCCAAAAACAATGATTAAGCGCATCACTGTGCGGCGCGTAACCATCGAGAAGATGTTAGCGACGATTCGGGAATTCGGCGCGAATGGATGGGAGCTGCTGGTTCTGTGGGTCGGAGAAATTGAGCCATCGGGTGAATCTGCCCATGTAGTGCAGGCGTTCGTACCCAAGCAAAAGGCCCTGACCAGCGAGGACGGAGTGGGATACTTCGTATCTGGCGAGACGCTCTTCGAGCTAAATCGGGCTCTCGCGGAGACGGGGCTGCGATTGATTGCCCAGATCCACAGCCATCCCAAGATGGCCTATCATTCGGAAGCTGACGACCGGTATGCCATCGTAACCGCCGAAGGTGGCTACTCGCTGGTTGTCCCGGATTTCGGCGATGCGTCCGCGGATCCAAGTACTTGGGCTGTGTATAGGCTGCACGGACGCGACTGGATTGAGTTGGCCGAAAAAGAAGTAAGGGAAATATTCAAGGTAACCAACGAATGACGATCAGCAACATTCGGCTGCGGAATTTTCGCGGATATAGCTCTGTGAATCTCGAACTCAAGCCTCTAACGGTGCTGATAGGGCCCAACAGCTCCGGCAAGTCTGCGTTTGGGCATGCCCTCGCGGCCCTGGCTCACGCACAATCAGAATACAAGGGATCGGTGCGGACTACGTTGTCTCCCCGTGACCTGCGCGACGCGGAGAGTTGGCCGATCGATTTAGGGCAGTACGCCAACCTTGTAACGAAGGGGTCCACGGATCGGATCTATATCGACTTGCATACACGCGATGGTTGGGTTGAACTCGGCTTCGGCGCCTTAAAAGATGCAGAAGGGTTGATGCTAAGCCACATCGATCATCCCCTCGCGCCAAGCGGAAGTTCGAATCAACCCTCCGCCGCGTCGACATCGGCGACTTTGCAAAAGGTCGCGGAAAGCGAGACTGGCACAATAGGGCCAGTAAAGATGGACACTTCAGGGCTTCGATTGACCCGTCCATTGACCCAACTCTGGCAGAACTCTGCGGAGCAAGAGATGCGGCCAGGGCTCAATGGGTTGTTGCTGGACACTGTTCGATGGCAAACCGGCACCGAGATTCCCTTGAGCAACTTTGCGCACATCGACGTGCAGCAACTGCTAGAAAACACTCGATACATCCGCGGAAGTCGCAAGCGCCCTGCTCGCGACTATCAACTCGGAATCGGCTCGCCGAACCCATTAGGCTACGCCGGCGAGTGGACAGCGAGCTTGCTCCACGACCCAAAACAAACACACATCTGGTACTCGGTCCCACCTAAATATCCAGATACAGCGCAGGATGCGGTCCGCGAACTCGACGCTCAGTGGGAAACCAGGATGGGCAGCCTCAAGGAGGCTGTTGGCTTCTGGCTCGACTACATGGATCTCGCGCACAGCGTCGAGACGGTCGAATCGGCGCGTGACAAGAACTTAATAGAACTCATGGTTTCTTTGAAGGCCGCTTGGGGTAAACGTGACCTGACAGAAGTGGGTTACGGCATTAGTCAATTGCTGCCGGTGCTCGCTGCAGGGCTCATGCAACCTACGGAAGGCGTTTTCATCGTCGATCTACCGGAGGCACACCTTCATCCGCGCCCCCAGGGCCGCCTCGCCGATTTCTTTTGTTCATTGGCCTTATCAGGGCGAACCACGATCGTGGAAACGCATTCGGAAATGTTCTTCCACCGCTTACGGCTAAATGCAGCGATGAATTCGACGCTGCTGAGCGATATAGCAGTCTACTTTTGTGATCCACCCGGATCAGATGGGATCTGCCGCCAACCCCGAAGGGTCGGACTAGAATTCGACACGCAATGCGAGTGGCCTGAGAATTTTCTCCAAGAAGCCTGGGAGGTTGAGTCGCAAATCAGCGCCGCCAAGGAGGCGCGTCGACTCTCAAAGGAATGACAACGCTTTTACTAGATCATCCGTGGCCGCTCAATGATGCCCTGGATGCCAGATCGCCCGCGCACAGAAAGTTAATACTTTTCCAGGCCCTAATACGCAGGCTAGGTGTGGCGGCTGTACCGTTCGTCACGCAACAGGAGCGCGACGCTGCTGTCGCGCGTCTGGATTATCGTCTCAATGCGAGTGCCGCTGCCGCAATCAGACGATTTTCGGATGAGCTCGTCTACGGTGGCAACAATGTTCAGCCGGCAGCCGTTGATCAAAGCCCGACTGATTTAGGTGCGACTTGGCTGCGTTCCCTGTATGACGAAATCCAAGCATGCACGTCCTGGAGAGTGCCACAGATCATTTTTCCCGAAGTACGGAGGGATAACTGGCCTCCCACCCCGACTCGGCTAAACGTCGATGTGCAATGTGGGGCCACAAACGTGAATTGCGTACTGGCTCCACTAGAGACATTCGATTCGCATCAGCACGCGCTTTGCGATGTCGATCCGTGGAAGCAGAATACCTGGCGTCACCCCCCTGCATCCACGGATCATCGCCCTCACCCTTGTTGGTTACCTCGGCATCCCGCTTTGCAGAACGTTCCATTGGAACAGATTCCAGATCACTTAGATGCCGCACGTAGGCAAGGCTGGCAAGTAGGAAATCGCTATTACTACATCCCGCCCATGAACTACCAGCCATTGGATATAGTTCAACATGCTTGGCGAGGCGGGCGAGCGTTTCCGCATGAAAACGATAACGAGGGGCATGGCGGGGGCTATGTAGACTTCGAGGGCCGTATTTGGGTTTGGGCCCGAGCTTCAGCCGGTGGCAGAGGCGAACGCCACTGGGATGTTCAGCTACACCCTGGATGGAAAAATGTCAGCCACGACGGGTGCGAGGTTTAACCGCACTACCCCACTTGGCCTTGTAGACGTTTTGATAGTCCGCATCACCGCAAATGCACCCTGGCTCACGTGCCCGCGGCTTCCCCCATATGGCTGGTGGTGGCTGCAGGATGTTGTCCCAGGATACCAAAGGCTCAGCTTGAGCCATCTTTGCCAGCTCGGGATGACTGCGTTTAATCAATTCAGCCGCCATCAGGATGCCCGCCAATGCGGATTGATGCGCGAGCGGCACCATCTCGACACGCGTCGCGCCCCTAACATTTAAGGGAACTGCTCCGCACACCACATCCGTGTATATATCACCTAAGGGTTTGCGTCGCCATGGCGCCAATTCATGCTCGCTCACTCCCAGCGCGTGGGATACCACCGTCAAATCGTCGCTTGAGAGTGGCTGTCGAGTAACCCACAACTGCGCCGTACGTTCGACCGTCAGGCCCAATGCGTTGGCTGCCTGATCTATTGCAGATAACCCCGCACCATGCGGGTGGTATAAACAGGCGAGACAAGCTACATCTCTTGAAAACACATGCCACGAGGCGCCAAGCGCCTGCTCTCCCGTCCAGCCATTAATCACCATCTTGGGAAGCAAGGCCTGCGCAGCCCGGCGGGCATCAACATTGTCTACAGAGATAACAAGCGTCGGTACTTCGAGCAGTTCATTCGGCTGCACGAACTCTTCAAGATTTACTTTATGGGCGGCAGAATTAACTTTTGAGCCACTGAATAGTGCCTTGGCGAGATCGACTTTGGACTTGCCAATGTCGGCATTGGAGGCCAGTACATAGCGTTGTAAATTGGAAAGCTCAACGACCTCGGCATCGACAAGGTCAACATTTCCTTGAACGGCGCTATCACGCGACAGCGCCCATAGGGCAGCATTTCCGACGGCCCCAATACCCACGAAAGCCACATCGCCGATATCAATCTTGGAATACTTGCTCTCTGCTCCAGTGTCTTTGTCGAAGTTAAGGAGCGACACTGCGAACTCGCCATCTGAGGTCGACCCAATAAATACCCTTCTGAACAACTCAGCGCTTGCGAGACACGCGGCCGCACCGGCTGCATACGGGTTCTTTGGTCCATTCAAATTGCGCGGGCTGCTTTCAAGCTTCGCTACCCAACCGCTAGCGGCGGGATAAATGCCACCTTTTAGACTCACTGCGCCGATGCCGATCGTGGTGGAGGCATCTGCTTGGTCAGCAAATTCGATATCAGGATTTATACTTTTCGCGAGTTCCTTAAATTCGCCAATCACTCCTGCCTTCCCCGTGATCGCGATCTTGGGGTAAAGGCGCGCCACCAAGCTAGTGGCCAGAGAGCCTATCCATTTCTCATTGTCATTCGGCTGTGAACTGAGTTGAATCCCCACGGTTACACGGCCGAGTACCGACTCCAGCGACTCGCGCGAGATGGCGAGATGCCCCCCAAGCGCGCCATAGACTCGTTCATAGAACGGCGCCAATGCCACTTACAGTTTCTCCTCTGCATTCCATTGCAACTGCAAGCCGCCGGGTTGCGGAGCAATCACCGGATGTATCAAATCAACACAGGTTCGCCACATCGACATGACTATAGAGAACAGGCTCATTTCAGTTCTATAAAGCAGCCATTCATCGCCTGAGTGTTGTGGATGTTCGTGGTATTCACGGATACCACGCAGACAGAGAAACGGCTTGCCAGTGGTCGGATGAGCGTCTAGAAGAACAACGTGGGCGCGCCTTTGCTCTTCAAATTCGAGCGCGCGAAACATCGTGGCGTAAGGCAAAGGCGCATCCGTCCATAGATCGCGGAACTCCAGCGACGGCGCCCGCAGGTCGTAGTCGGACAAATCGAAGTGTGCCTTAAACGCCCTCGCGGACAAGCTAAATATCTTGGCAGCCATGATCGTGCCCTGCGGCAAGATGATGTGCCCGGCCTGCGGTGTAGGGACCACGGCTTGCAGAGAGTGATGAGGTACGACTGCTAGCTCGATTACCGGAAAAGTTGGCGTTCCAAGTATGAAGATCCCGCGCGCATGCAAAACCGATTGCTGCTCCCGCAACCGAGTGAGCTCGCGTTCATACTTGAGCCGAGATACATTGAGGTCTATGCGGGCCAACTTATTAGCCGCCTGCGCCGACGCGTAGGCTCAAAAATAAACGCGTCCCGTCGACGAGGCCCAACTCCAGCGGGGTCTTCGATTTATCGAGCAATACGCCTGAGACATTTCGCACTTCCCATTCTTCGGCAGGTCGACCCTGATTGCCGCTTTCAACGAGGGCACGTCTGACAGCTTCCAGGAGAGGTGCGTGCGCATGGGCTTCGACGGCGAAGTCCTGTCCGTTGATTATGAAAATCAGGCGTACTTTATGTTCCTTGTCGTGTTTTCCTGACACAGCTATCCCTCGTTATGAAGCGGTCGGAGATGTACCGACGACCAGTGGCGACACATAAATTTTGGGCGAATATTGCGCGTCTCCTGCCGATGTGGTCAAGGGCATGCGCTTCATTCGGGCTCAAATGTCATGAACCCGCGGCATTCCTCTGCGCGCTATTGAACAGTCAACCCATGGGGTTCTACGCTCCAGCGCAGTTCATTCAGGATGCGCGCCGCCATGGGGCCGAGATCTATCCGGTGGATGTGAATCAGAGTGCGTGGGAGTGTACGCTTGAATCCGTTGGCAGCGCCCCACCTCAAATAAAGCTTGGTCTCTCTACGGTGTCGGGCCTCGCTGGGGCCGTCGGGAAAAGCATCGCGTTGGCACGGCGTGATGGTGAGTTCCGGCGTATCGGCGAGCTTGCGCGCCGAGTCACACTCGACCGGCGTGCTGTCAAATGCCTTGCCGCCGCCGGCGCGTTCGCGACACTCGCCGGTAACCGGCACCAGAGCTACTGGGTGGCACTTGGCATCGAAGAACCATGGACACTCGGTGATGTGCCGAGAGTCGAGGCGCAACCGATGCTAGCGGTGCCATCCGAAGGCCAGGACGTCGTCGCCGACTATGCGAGCATTGGACTCTCACAAGGCCGGCATCCTCTGTCAATGCTACGGGAGCAGCTTACAAGCGCCGGGTAGTGACGGCAGAGCAGCTTTGCCGTGTGCCGAGTGATTCCCGCGTCCGGGTAGCGGACCTCGTGACTCAACGCCAACGGCCTGAGAGCGCAAATGGTGTCACGTTTGTAACGCTGGAGGACGAGACCGGACATATCAATGCTGTTGCCTGGAGGGATCTGGGTGAGCGGCAGCGGAAGCCACTGCTGCGGTCTCATCTCATGAGTATCTCAGGCGATGTGCAGCGGGATGGCGACGGCATCCACGTGGTGGCTAGGAATATTGAGGATTACAGTCCGTTCCTTGGGCGTTTGAGGACTGAGTCACGAGATTTCAGATGACTCATCGATTGCGGGGTCGTGAATACGGTGCGGCTCGCACTCACGGCCACCTGAAGTCCCGCGTCTACACAACCTTCCTCATTCCCAATTGCTCTTTAATAGGTCCAGTTTTCGTACGCAAGCGGTGCACGATTCAATTCGTCCCGATGTAACCTCCAATGAGGTATGACGCCATCCATCAACGCTTTGAATCGGTCGTTATGTTTTCTTTCCAGCAAATGCACCATTTCATGAACAACAAGGTATTCGAGGCATTCACGTGGTTTCTTGGCAAGATTCATGTTGAGGCGAATGCTGCGATTGTCGGCATTACAACTTCCCCACTTCGTCTTCATGCGTTGAACGAATACCCGGCTTACTTCTACGCGCAATATGGACTGCCATTTGCTGATTAATGGATAAGCGGCCTGCTTGATTTGCTCCCGATACCACCCTTCCATAATGGCCTGCTTCTTTTCCTGGTCTGTTCCGGGACGCACTCGCAAGAGCAGCACGCGGTGCTTCACCTCGACCTCCGGTGGAGCATCATCCTGCATGATTTTCAGCAAGTAACGCTGTCCCCAGAGATAATGGCTTTCGCGGTCCACATAGTCCCGCCTTGTTTCGCGTTCCTGCCCACGGAGTTTTTTCTGCTGACGCTTGATCCAGCCAAGTTTGGATACGGCGAATACTCGGATAGTATCAAGTCGCATGCGGGTTGGAGCCGAAATCCGCACCCGTCCAGTCGGTGGATGCACGCTCAGATGGACGTTCCTGATGTTCTTGAACATCACATCCACCTCGATATCGCCAAGCTTGAGCCGGGAGGCCATCAGTATTCCTTGTTGGCCTTGACGATGCGGAAGATGCGTTCAACCTCGTCTTCGTTACCACCGAGCAGGGGCAGCAGTGCACGCTTGATAGTGTTTTCCTTCGGCCTATGCCCCCGCCATTCGTCTGGCCGCGTCTTCCTGACCGCTTGATCAATCTTCAGAGCCAGTGTCAACACCGGATCACCACCAACCGCGTAGGTTCCGCGATCTTCGGCAACCGCGGCATGTCCTTGCCAATCGCCCTGTAGATTATTGTAGAGCGCACGTTTGCCCGGAGTGTCCAGTTCCCCCGGCATTTCATCTCCATGACCCGCGTCCACCTGCTTGGCCAGCGCTGCAATGCGCTTCAGGTATTCCTCATACTCAATGGCTTTTGCCTTGCGCGCGGCAATGATTTCGTCCAGCAGCACCGACATCTTGTCGTAGTAGGCCGGGTCGTTGAGATGCTCCTTGATGATCTTGCGCCGAACGTTGTTTTCGATGGCCTCGGCGATGGCGTTTTTGTTGCCCTTCAGAACGCCCAATTGTCTGGCGATGGCGTTGGCAATGCCCGTCTTCACGATCAGGTCCAACAGGCTCAGATTGTCGAAAGGCGATATTTTCCGCGGCTCATCGGCCTCGATATAGGTGTCAATAAGATGCCGCATGTCGGCCTCATAGGCCTTCAGATCTAGGGTCTCACCACTGGCGTTGCGGATGATTTCGCGCACCTTCAGATAGTGATCGAGTTGTTGTTTGATGCGCGTGATGTCGGTAGAACTATAGTCGGCTTTATCCAATTCGTCGGCGATGTTGGCGTAGGCACGCACCAAGGCGACGCTCGCCTTATAGAGCGCCGCACGCTGCGGCTCCCTTTCCTCCAGGTTCGAGGGAATCTCAGTGTTGCCGCAGAAGTAATGGATGTGCTCCAGTTCGCCCTTGGGCGGCTCCACCGGCTCGAACAACAGGGCCAGTGTTTCGATGGCGTTGTCGAGGCGCTCTCTACCCTTTTTCAGGCGATCCTGTAACAGCACCTCGGAGTCTGCGCCGCCCGCGCTGTGATCGAGTTCCGATGTATAAACCTGCAAGGCGCCCGTCCCCTTTTCATTCACCAGCTTCTTGAACAGGTCCTTGTAATCCACGATATAACCGAAGTCTTTGTCTTCGCCATCGAGCCGGTTGGTGCGGCAGATGGCTTGAAACAGACCGTGGTCCTGCATGGATTTGTCGATATAGAGGTAAGTGCAGGGTGGCGCATCAAAGCCGGTCAGCAGTTTGTCCACCACGATGAGCAGCTTCATACTCGCTGGTTCCTTGGTGAACAGCTCTTTGGCCCGTTCCTCGTAGGTTTCGGTTCTGGTCATGCCCGGCTTTGGTTCGACATCCTTCAGCAAACCCATGTAGGCGTTGTAGATGAACTGTTTATCGGATTCGGTGTTGGCGCCGGTTTCTTCCAGTGTGATGTCTTGCGCCTGGGGGTTATACGAAGTCACCACCGCGCACCTGCCCCTGAACGGGGTCTTCTGGAACAGAGTGAAATACTTGCACGCCTCATAAATGCTGGCAGCGATCAGCATGGCATTGCCGCGGGTGCTGGAGAGGCGCGGCTTCACGCTGAAATCGAACACGATATCACTCACCACGCGCTCCATGCGCGCCTTGGAGCTGAGCACGTTCTGCATCGTGCCCCACTGCTTCTTCAGTTCTTCTTTCCGCCAGTCGTTCAGGCCTCTGGTCTTGGCCTCGAACCAGGCATCAATCCTGTCAACGGAACCGAGCCGCTGGTCAATATCCCGCGCCTCATAAATCAAATCGAGTACCACCCCGTCCTCCACGCCCTCGCTGAACTTGTAGGTGTGGATATAGCCGCCGAACACTTCCAGGCTTGTGGCACGGTCCTTCGCCAGCAGCGGCGTGCCGGTGAAACCGATGAAGACCGCGTTGGGCATCATCGCTTTCATCACGCGGTGCAGCTTGCCGCTCTGGGTGCGGTGGCATTCGTCCACAAACACGAACACTTCGCCCACGGTTGGGCTGGGTTGTGTTTCGAGTTCCTTTATAAAGGCATCGAAATCATCCACGTCGCGGCGGCCGAACTTGTGCACCAGCGAACACAAAAGGCGCGGCTTGGCTTGGCCGAGCTGATGCATCAGGTCGCGGCCGCTGCGGGTGCGGTAAATGGTTTCACCCGATTCCGTGAATACCCGCTCGATCTGTTTGTCCAGTTCGTCACGGTCGGTGATGATGGCAACGCGGGCGTTAGGGTTGTTCTCCAGAATCCATTTGGCCAGCAGCACCATGACGATGCTCTTGCCGCTGCCCTGGGTGTGCCAGATGATTCCGCCCTGCTTCTGGCGCACCTGCGCCTGCGCGGCCTTGACGCCGAAATACTGGTGCACGCGCGGCAGCTTCTTCACGCCGGCGTCGAAGACCACGAAGTCGTGCATCAGTTCGATCAGGCGGCGCTTGTTGCACAGCTTGAGCAGATATTTGTCGAGTTTGAAATGGCGGTCGTCCGCCTCGTCTTCCTTCCACTTGAGGAAATACTTTTCCGGCGTGCCGATAGCGCCGTGTTGCAACCCTTCCGAATCGTTACCGGCGAACACGATCTGGACGGTGGAGAAGAACCACTCGTTAAATTCGGGTTGCTGGTTGGAGAGCAACTGCCGGATGCCGTCGCCGATAGAGACGCGGCTGTTCTTCAGCTCGATTACGCCGACGGCAATGCCGTTCACATACAGCACCAAGTCCGGCCGCCGCTCATGGTTGCCCTTGAGCGTGACCTCCTCGGCAATGGCGAAGTCGTTTTTCTCCGGCTCCTGCCAGTTGATGAGGTGCACGGTCTCCGTCACCTTGCCCGCTTCGATCTTCACCGGCACACCATAGCGCAGCAGGTTATAGGTCGCCCGGTTGTTGCCGTAGAGCGTACGGTTGTGGTTATCCGCTTCGGTGCGCAGCTTGTGCAGTGCCACGCTGATCTGCGCTGGGGTATAGCCGCATTTTGCCAGCCACGCGGTGAGCAGCTCTTCCTCGATATTACTGTTGCCGTCGCGGTCGGTCCAATCGCCGAGATAACGGTAGCTCAGCTCATCGCGGAACAGGGCGATCAGGCGGTTTTGCGTTGCACGTTCGGATTTTCCGATGTCATTCATATCCAGTCCCCGGTGCCGATAGCCGGTCAAGCTCTCCCGCATCCTGCCGCAGGCACCACGCCGCTGCGCTATAATAAAGCTCATGAAACCGGCTAAAACAAACACCGCCCAACGCCGTGCGACAAAAGTGCCCGGCAAACAGGCGATCATTCGCGCCGTGGCCAGCTCCACCGCCATCGAAACCGGCCAGAGCATTCCTGAAATCGAGCGCACGCTGCGCGCCGGGAACGGAAAATTCCGCCGCGTTGCGCTGGCACGCTGAACGCATTTGAATCAGCCCGTCCACGCCTGCTCCACCAGGCGTTTCATCGGCGCATAGTCGCCTGACAGCCCCGTCTGGATCGCCGCGAAATACCCCTTCTTGTCGGCATCCCACGCGCTGTAATCCAGCGGATCACTGCCCGCCTGCACAGCCATAACGTCGGCCAGTAAACGCGATAGCCGTCCATTGCCCTCGCGAAACGGGTGGATCAGGACGAATTCCACGTGGCTTACCGCAATGGCCTCGCTCAAGGCTGCTTCGTCAACAGTATGGCAGGGCGTGAAGCGCGCCAGGCAATCGCGTTCGAATAGGGTCAGCAGGCGCGGAATCTGCGCCGCGGCGACAAAGTGGAAACTCCCCTTGCTCATGTTCACCGAACGCTCCTCCCCGGCCCAGCCGTACACATTGCCGAGCCAGCGGCGATGCCAGGTTTTCAGATCCGCCACGGTGAGTGCCCGGTCCGGCAAGGCTTCGACGAGTACCGCCTCATAGAGTTTTCCGAGAAGCAGCAATTCAACCTCGGCCATCTCCTCAGGATCGGTCACGCCCAACTTGTTGCGCAACACCCGGTCATGCGAACCCGGTTCGAACGCACCTTGCACGCCACTGGCATCGTAACGGTCGCTCATGCCGCCGCACCCAGCGGCAAGCGAATCCGGCCGGTCAGCAGCTCCTGCATCATGCCCTGCTTGATGTCGCAGGCCTTGGCGAGCTTGGCTTCCAGCGCAGCGATCTCAGCGTCCATGTCGGAGAGGATGGCGGCGATGGCGGTTTGTTCGGCTTTCGTAGCAGGTAGCGTCACTTCAAAAGTGGCGAGCTGGGTCTTGCCGATTTCAAGGAATGTGCTGCCACCGCACAGGCTGATGAACCCTTGTTTCTGCATTAGCAGCATATAGTAAAGAAACTCCACATCGACCTGTTCGAATGGCACGAAGTTTTTGAAGCCCTGGTTCGTGGAAACCGGGACTGTGTTAATCGCACACTCGCCGATGGTGGCGCGCGAGGTCATCACAATAGAGTTGGTCGGGATCATTTCGGCTGAGCTGCTATTCAGGCCTTGGGGCGAAATCTTGCGGCTCGTATCAGTGAGGTATTTGAAGCCGCTCAAACCGGTAATGTAAGTGGGCGTGCACCAAAGGATATAGCCATCCCAACACTGAGATTGTGTCGTGCTAGGCGTTCCACCGCTGCGAATGTCTGCCAATTCCCCCAACCGCTTCACCTCCCACTCCCCGCTGAAGCCCGGCAGGCGCTTTTTGCCGGTGAGCAGTTGCTGCATGGCGCCTTGTTTGAGGTGGCGTTTTTTGGCGAGAAGTTGCTCCAGGGATTCGATGAGGGCATCCGCATCGCTCAACGCCTCGGCGATGGCTTCTTGTTCGGCTTTGGTGGGCGGGAGGGGAATTTTGACCTCGTTTAGAACACTACTGCTAAGAGATGGAAGAGCTGTGGTTCTTACCAGATTGCCAAGGCGGAAGCTGAGGAGAAAGTAGTGGATATAGCGGGGGTCGGCCCGTGTGCCAGATATCGCGTATCCCGCCATGTTGTTGTCCATGCAACTTGGCTTCGTAAGGACCTTTTTTCTCTCCAAGAAAATGGCTGCGCCGACCTTGGCAAACACGATGGTTTGTGGCAGAAAGACACTAGCACCGAGCTTTTTGCGCGTTGCTTCTGAGATGTAGTTGTTCGCCGCTTCCATAAAGATCTCATTACCGTCGTTGTTCATGTCCGAGACCTTGAAGAACGGATACTCTCCGGATGAAATTCCCTGATAAACCGTTGGAAATCCGTTGCCCCCTCTGAACCGGCCGATACTGCCGGCGTCGACGACTTCCCAATCATCTGGGACAATCCCGGCCTCGGTCTGCGTGTACCCCGGGATCATGTCCACGAGAAGCCCATCCTCTCCAGATGGTGGCTTACCTTCGTCTCCAGATCGCCGACACGACCCAGCATCTTCGGTAGCGGCGTCTCATACCGTTCCGCCAGCTCCCTCACGCGCTGCGTAAGCTGCTGACTCACCCGATCCATCTCACCGTGAATCGCAGCATCGAGTGCGGCGAGCCATTTGTCGTCCACCACCAGCGACTTCACATCCTTCTCGCCCAGTTCGGAGTAGCGCGCGTACGCCGCCGCATCCAGCGCAACATCCGCCTCCCGCAACTGCCGTTTGAGTTCCGCCTCCTCGGCATTCAGCGTCAGCCAGTCGTTCAACTC
>VFSW01005892.1_pt1 | contig 18067 bp, 14 predicted proteins | sample 5358111 | NCBI WGS metagenome assembly VFSW01 (sample SAMN11554181, study PRJNA540505) | mine drainage metagenome | isolation source: sediment from site ElyBrook_90M | place: USA: Ely Copper Mine, Vershire, VT | collected 2017
CCCTTCATTCCCCACGAAGCCGGTTTGATTGTTCGCAGCGCTCCACTGACAACTCTGATTGCCGATGAACGCCGCAAAGTATGGGTTTGCGGGCCGGGCCTCGGATTGCCGCAGGCAGGGGCCAAGCTTGCCGCTCTGATCGCCGCCGATAAAACCATTATAGCCGATGCTGATGCCCTGACTGCCTGTACCGCAAACCCGGAAAAACTGCGAGGCGCGAGTGTTATCACGCCGCATATGGGTGAGTTTACCCGAGTATTTGGCCCGATAGGCGATGACAAACTAGCTGCCGTCCGGGCCGCCGCCCTCACCACGGGTGCGGTCACTATTCTTAAAGGCCCTGACACCATCATTGCCGCCCCTGACGGCCGGGCCACCATCAACACCGGTGCCCCGCCTTGGCTTGCCACCGGTGGCACCGGCGACGCGCTGACCGGCATCATCGCCGCTTTGCTGGCCCAAAAAATGCCAGCCTTCGATGCTTGTTGCGCCGCCGTATGGCTGCATGGGCAAGCGGCCTTAAAAGCTGGCCCCGGCATGATTGCTGAAGATTTGGCTGCCGCGTTGCCGGGGGTGATGTCCAGGTGAGCCCGACGCACCCAGATTGTATCAGATACCGGGATCGTTTGAATTAAGCACAGCTCAATATAAATTCGTCATTTTTTCGCGGCCCTTGCTGCGTAGGAACTGAGAGCTGAATGTGCAGCATTATCGACATGCTCAGTGGCAGCTTGCCGAGCGGCAGCGATGTCGCGTTTTTTTATGGCTTTAATCAAGCGGTCGATTTCCCTGATACTTTGCTGCTGACGCTCCGGCCTCACCATCGACCGCCAGCGCAAACTTGAGGTCCGCAGAACCAGACGGTTGATGATGTCAAACGCGATGTTGTTTTGCGTCATACTGCACAGGTAGTCGTAAAAAGCTCGCTTCGTGGAGAGCATATCTTCAAGAACACCAGATTGATAAGCGGCCTTCAGAGCTTCACCCTTCGTAGCCAGAAGGGAGATTTCGGCGGCACCCGCGACCTCGATAAACTGTTCAACAATCAATGCTTCAAGAACCGCCCGTATCCGATAAGCATTCTCAGCATCTTGCCGGGAAATTTTAGTGATTGTGAGGCCCCGGCTGGATGTCTGTTCAAATATCCCTTCTGCCTGCAATTCACGCAATGCTTCACGTAATGACGTACGGCTGACATCTAGCTGCGCACAAAGGTCTTTCTCAATCAAACGCGTACCTGGCTCGAGCACACCGGTTTCAATGGCGCTACGTAAGGCAGCGATGATCTTGCTGCGTAACGGTGCCATAGGCTGCCGAAGTGGTGCAAGCTTTATCGTCTGCTGTTACGGTCTAGACGCCATCATCTGCCTTATTACCGAGCCCGTGGCAAAATGCCACCCGTGCCGAATATCCATGACATTCACAGAAAGCCAATTCAACCCTCGAGTGGGCAGGCATCATTATCAATGGCCCTTGCCGTCAGCCGACCGAACCGGCGTTTCAGGCTTCAATCCACCCCGCCGATGCGCGTAGGTTTTTTCGCCAGCCTTATGCCAGTCACCTTTGGCAGCATCGTCGGCATACGCGGTCCAATCCTTATCCCAATCGCCCAGATGGTAACCATGCCATGGGGCTTGGGGCGAGAGACGCGGCAACCCGAGTTCCTCCCAAATTGCCTTAGCCGCTGTCATGTACGGCTCCGCCGGTAGAGCGAGCGGCGGCATTTTATGTTTAAGGGTCGCATCGATCAGCAACGTACCTTCAAGTGGCGCTCGACCAGATTTTGGGCCATGGCCGCTGGAGCGGTAAGGTGTAACCAGCAGATCTTCACCAAAATCAGACCGATACGCAAGCGACCAAAAAATGGCATCGGCATTTTCCGGGTTGATATCCTCAGAAACCGCGATCACTAATTTGCCACACTGAGCCTGCAACGTTGCAGCACCCTGCATACCGCGCCAAACCTCTGCTTTTTGTGCACCATGCTCAAACTGCAGAAAAATAACCTTCCGCAAATTTGTGAGCGGCTCATGCATAACCACACGTTTAATGCCCTGGATGTTCAAAACAGATTTCAAATGCTCGAGGAACATTGGCTCATAGGCTACGCGCTTTAGAACAGACGATTCACTTGGCGTCACCTGGCTCACAATCGAGATGAAAATCGGCTTAGCTTTGCGTGTGATCGCAGTCACACGCATCGACATATTATAATCCTCAAGAGCCACGTGGCCATGACTCTCACCAAAAGGACCCTCGGGCTCCAGCAAATCCGTATCGATATAACCTTCAATAACAATCTCGGAATCAGCAGGTACCGTCAGGTCAACCGTTTTGCAACGTACGATCTGAACCGCTTTACCCATCAGACCGCCCGCAACCGACATTTCATCCTGATCAATCGCTAACTTTTGGGGACCAGTAAACAACACAGCCGGCGCACAACCGACCACGATAGCCACTGGCATGGGTTGGCCAAGTTTTTTATATTTCAACCAATGCACATAGCCACCCGCACCACTCAATCGGCTGGCCATACGCACGCCCATCCGGTCATTTGCCTTCAGTGCGGCACGGTAGGTACCCATATTTTGAACGCCGTTCTCAGGATCTTTGGTGACACATAATGTGGCCGTGAGATACGGTGCGGCATCAAAGCCCGGTGTAGAAACCGGCACTGGTAAAGCTGCAAGACCGCCGCCTGGTTTGGTAAGATCTTCGCCCGAAATGACAACTTCCTGGCACGGTGCGTGATCGACCAAGACCGGGTCGATCGGCGATGACACCGCATTGACCCACACTTCACCGATATCAGCCACAGGCACACCCAGCCCTATGGCATAGATCGCCGCCGAGGCAGCAAGCCCGCCGACACATACTGGGATGTCGTATTTGGTGCCCTTTGAGTCAATGACATTTGTAAACAATAAAGCTCGGCGCTCGTCTTCATGTAACCCTCCCTGGAATTGCCAGCGAGCCAACGGATGAAGTTCGGTATCCTTATTGATGGGCCGATCGATCCGCGTCAGAAGTCCTTGAGCCTCAAGCCGCGCGAGATGTTCCGGCAAACTTGAGGGTGCCCCGGAATCGACATTTTGTTTTTTACTGTTAGAAATTTTGAACTCTGACATGGCAGGATCCTTAGAAAAACTATTTAAAGGTCAGGGTCTGATTCGGATGACCAACGGCACGAACTGCCATGACCTTGATCAGATGAGCACGATATTCTGGCGTTGCATTATGATCCCCCATTAGATTTTTGGGACTGATATGGCAATTTTCCAGTGACTCGGGGCTGAATTTAGAATCGAGGGCTGCTTCAAAATTACTGGCACGGAAGACGCCCGTGGCACCAGCGCCAGTAACGGCAACGCATGCATCAGCATTAGTTCGCGCGATAAAAACACCTGCCACCGCGTAACGCGATGCAAAGTTTCGAAATTTTGCGTAGGATGCTGATAAGGGGACAGGAAATTCCACTCGTAATATAATTTCACCGGTCTGCAATGCTGTCGTATAAAGACCAGTGAAATAATCCTTGGCTGAAATCGAGCGATGATTCGTAATGATCATTGCATTTAATCCAAGGACCGCCGCCGGATAATCAGCCGCTGGATCGTTATTAGCGAGAGAGCCACCAATGGTGCCACGATGCCGGACATGCCGGTCGCCAATGGACCCGGCGAGACCGGCAAGCGCAGGAATAAGCTCCTTTACTGTTGACGACCCAGCAACTTCCGCATGCGGTGTCATCGCACCAATGGTGAGGAGATTTTTCTTGGCTTTAATGCCGCGCAATTGCGAGATCCCGCACAGATCAACAAGATCGCTAGAACTGGCCATGCGCAACTTCATCGCCGGCAGCAATGTGTGCCCACCGGCCAGGAGCGCCGAATTATCACTTGCTTCAAGTAGTCGCTGAGCCTCGTTAATTGTATGCGGGCGATGATAATTAAAAGGATACATGGTTTGGCCTAATCCACTGTGACTGGCATTGATTTAATTTGCACATCCGCCGCAAGAATGGCCTCAACAATATTATGATAACCCGTGCAACGGCATAGGTTACCCTCCATTTCCTCGCGTACAATGTCGGCGGTTAAGGCGCCAGGATATGTATCAATGAGATCAACGGCAGCCATAATCATGCCTGGCGTACAAAAGCCGCATTGCAGACCATGGTGCTCCTTAAACGCAACTTGAACCGGATGCAGTATATCACCCTGCGCCAGACCTTCAATTGTACGCACTTCAGTACCGTCAGCCTGTAGCGCTAGCATGGTGCATGATTTTACCGAAGTACCATTTACATGCACCACACAACAACCACACTGAGTGGTATCACAACCGACATGGGTGCCCGTGAGCCCGAGCGTCTCCCGAAGGAAATACGCGAGCAACAAATTGTCCTCAACATCCCGGGTCACTATCGCGCCATTAACAGTCAGAGATATTGTTTTCATAATTATTTTCGATTTCCTTGATGGTCTCTCGCTCGATGAATGATATTCCAAATCTTCAAAGGTGTCGCCGGCATATCGATATCCACCGGCCGGAAGTCTGCCAAAGCATCATCGATCGCACTCATAATAACTGCGGGAGCTGGCGTTGTGCCGCCTTCTCCGCCTGCCTTCACACCAAACGGGTTCGTAGGTGATAATACCTCGGCAATCTCCGTTTTAAAAAAAGGCATATTATCAAAACGCGGCATGCCATAATCCATAAAAGACCCACTCAGTGGCTGGCCAGTTTCGGGGTCAATAAAACAACTCTCCCACAAAGCCTGACCCACGCCTTGTGCAATACCGCCATGCGTTTGTCCGTGCACGATAAGCGGGTTGATGCAGCGCCCGACGTCGTCAACTGTCGAATAGCGTGTGATCTCAAGTCCACCAGTTTCCGGGTCAATTTCGATTTCACACATACATGCGCCGTTTGGGAAAACTGGCTCGTGCATTTCATTGTCACGCCGAATGCGAAGCCCGTCTTCAAAACCAGGCAACGCGGTACAGCGAGCGTGCTCAGCCAATTCAAACCAATCCAATTTGGCATTAGTATGTGGAACCTGAAAATATCCATCGTCAAAAACGATATCCTCAGGTGCAATATTCATCAAATTCGCAAACAGGATGCTGGCCTTAGCGATGAGGTCTTCAGATCCTAATACGATCACAGTACTGGCATGACGCATTGAACGGCCCGAGTGTGTGCCGCCCCCCGCACTCACAATATCTGTGTCACCCAAGGTAATCTTTACGCGCTCAAACGGCACGCACAGCAAATCGGCGGTAACTTGAGCAAAACTTGTCTCGTGCCCTTGGCCAGCCGGCTGCGTTCCAATGACAACTTCGATGCCATTTTTCTCAACGATCAAATCAACACGCTCCTTTGGCGTGCCGATCGATGATTCAACATAATTTGCAAAGCCTATACCCAATAACCTGCCCCGGCCCTTAGCCTCAACCTTACGGGCTGCAGCACCTTCCCAATCTGCCAGCCGTAGCAGCTTGTTCATGTTGTTTTCATATTCGCCGCTATCGTAAGGTGAGCCAACAGCGTTCATATAAAATGGCATTTTAGACTCAGGAACCAAATTTCTACGCCGTAATTCAAAGCGGTCAAAACCACATTCATGAGCCGCCTTGTCGATCAGGCGCTCAATTGCAAACGTCACCTCAGGACGGCCAGAACTACGATATGCTTGGGTAGGCATAGTATTCGAGAAAGTGGCACGTGCGCGCAGCGTGGCGAACGGAATATCATAAGAGCCTGTTATAAGACCCGACCCTTTGCTCAAAGGTGAGAGCGAAACACAACGAGCCCCAACATTACTCAGATTATTCGCACGCAACGCCAAAAATCTGCCTGTCTCATCGATCGCCAGCGACACTTCCGACACTAAATCACGGCCTTGATAATCAGTCAGGAATGCTTCAGAGCGATCTGAACGGAATTTTACCGGGCGCCCTAATTTACGTGATGCCCACATAACCAGACCGAATTCAACATAGGCACGGTTGCGCGTTCCAAAATTTCCGCCAACATCATATGACAGCACGCGTACGTTCTTGGGCTCGGTACGGAGGACTTCGGCAAGCTCACGCTTCTGTCGTACCGCACCGCCACTGCCCGCATAAATCGTATAACGGCCGGTTTCAGAGTCGTATGAGGCCAGTGCAGCACGCGGCTCTAGTGGTACACCCGTTATTCGGCCGATTTTGAAGGTGGCGCCGACAATATAAGTTGCCCTCGCAAAGGCCGCGTCAGTCGCTGCAATATCGCCAAAAGTTGAATCTACCAAAATATTATCGGGTAAGTCATCCCAAATATTTGGTGCCCCCGGCTCTGCCGCATCCTCAGTTCCCACAACAAACGGCAGTTCTTCGTAATCAACTTGCACAGCCTCTGCTGCCGTTAAAGCTAGTTCGCGAGTTTGGGCTACCACCATTGCAACCGCTTCCCCGACATGGCGAACTTTGTCAGTGGGAAGTAAAAAATGCTGCCCAATAAAAATCTCAGAACCATGACGGCCAGTAAGTTTTACATCGTATTTAGTTGCCGGGACCGGGCTATGTGGGATCTGTCCCAAATTGTCGCGGGCGCAGTCCTCACCTGTATAAATACCAAGAACACCAGGCATGGCACTAGCAACTTCTGTTGTAATATTTAAAATTCGCGCATGTGGATAGGGCGAGCGAACCATTGCCGACCACACCTCTCCGGGCAACGAAAAATCATCCGAGAAGCGACCCTTACCAGTTATGAGCCGCAAGTCTTCATTGCGGACCTGCGGTTGACCGACCGATTTCAAAATACGCTCAACTCTCATTCCGAACAGCCTCACAAATTAATAAATCGCGTCATTCACAAATGCCAATTTACATCTTGGTTGTGTGATAATCTTTTAACCCACAATTACAGTGCATCGTATGATACCTACTTGCGTAGCACGCGCTCGTAGAAAGACAGGTTTAGATATTTATCGATATCAGTGAATAAGGTATGTGGCCGCCCAAAACGGGAGCGTAAATCGAGCACTGTTTTCATACCATCGCGCAATACCGCTCCGTTGGGGGTTAGGCCCGACCGCGGTGACAACAAGCTTTCTATCACGGTATTTACAACACCAGGCTTTACTTCAGGCATATATTTTAAAAGCAAACTAGTTGCCTCTGCCCGATTAGCGGGGTCCAAAACCCAGTTCAGACTTTTCAGGTACACACGAATAAAGCTCTCTATAAGGTTTGCATTTGCGCTTGCCCATTGGTGCCGAACTGCAATTATACCACCTTGATAGGCAGGAAACATATCACTGCTTCTAGCAAGAAGTCTAAACCCTGCCGCTAACGCGATACTGGTGAAAGGTTCAATCGTGATAGTCCCAGCATGCTTACCCTCTTTCAGAGAAAGCCAGCGTTCCGGAGTAGCACCGACCGCTACGGGCGTGTAGGCATCGTAGGGAAGTCCTAGCGTCTCAAGAGCTTGATAGCAGACAAAGGCAAAGCCTGTCGAAATGGCATCCAGCGCCAAAGTCTTGCCTTTGAGGTCTGATGCCGAACTTATATCAGGTGCCACAACTATGCTCAATTCAATTTGTGTCGCACCTAAAATCACCTCAAAATCTGGTACCGTATCAAATTTTATGGCACCTTGGCCTTCACGATAGGCAACTATATTATCGAAAGCCGTGAATACAATGTCACATTCGCCAGTAGCAAATTTTGTCATCTGCTGCAACGAACTACTGGTTGTTGAGAAATTTAAATCAATGTTCTCAGCCTCAAAAAATCCATGCTCGATGGCAGCATAAACCGGCAAATTGGGTGCACCAGGAAATGCAATAATTTTCAAACTTTGCATGGGCTTCGACATTTAAGAAAACTCCAGTAATATAAATGTATTTTCTAGACTTGTGTATAGTTTGGCTGATTCTTAACCTGCCAGATCGCGCGTTCCAAAATGTCGAGATAGCAAGATGCTCGCTCCACAGACTCTGCTTTGGTTGTAAGTCGAAGGATCATAACTAGATTTGAGCGTACTGGATCAGTCCCTGCTGATAGTTCCGGTCTAATCCATTTGCTTGAAATATTTTCAAGAAATGCAAGCTCTAAGCACTCCGCTTTCAACTCCGCAGCCTTAATGTCAGCACGTAAATATTCTGTCTCACCAATAGGCGCCGGCGACGGCCCGGATTTCAGGCTTATTCGCATTTGTCGGAGTGTTTTTACAATATGTTGATGCCAGGGCGAGACCAGATTATTAACTTGCATACATTGTTCAGGTGATAAATTCATCTGTAATTCTACAGCCACCCAACCAGCAAACAGTAACAATGTGACATCGGCTTCAAAATGATCCTGCAAAGCTAAGCACGCTGTTGGTACGCCGTCCTGTCGATAGACGCGTAGTGCAAATTGCCACAGTCTACCGTCAATTGGCAGAAACTCAGAGCTGCTTAGTGGTAACATCAATTAGCCTCGCAGCAATGATTTCCGGACATTCCAACGGCGTTAGATGTCGCACCCCTTTTAAAATATGCAATGTTGAATTTTGAATATTATGATGCATCGCCTCTGCCATTGAGACTGGCGCAGCATAGTCCTCTTCCCCGACCAGAACCGTAACCGGAACAACGATTGAGGGAAGTACATCGCGCCCATCGAAGTTGCCTAGCATTCGGCATGTCTCAGCATAAGCTTGGACGTTGTTGGCAAGAAATACCTTAATAGCCGCATCAACGACACTTGGATTTTGCTGGAGAAACTTTTCGCTCACCCAGCGCGTTTTTTGAAAATTGACTAGCGCTGATAATCCACCTGCCAGCGCTTTTTGAGCCCGGTCCTCCCATTGAAGCGGAGCATCCGGCCCATACCATGCGGTGGTGTCGATAAGTCCGAGGCCGTCAAGCATATTTGGATAACGGCCAGCAAATGCAATGCTGACACATCCCCCCATGGAAGCCCCTGCAACCACCGCTGATGCCCAGCCAACATGCTCAAGCAGGTCTGCTAAGTCGTCTGCAAATCCATCGCACGTGTAAGGTCCAACTGATTTATCCGAGCTTCCATGGCCCCGGCAATCATAGACCAACACATCCCCTGCGTGTTTCAGATGTTCAATAACTGGCAGCCAAAAATTACCATCCATGGCAAGAGAATGCACCAGCACAAAACGTGTTTTACCTTTGCCCTCATACAAATTATACGTAATTTTGGCACCGTCACGCATGATCGCTGTATTGGATATTTGATTCATATAATTGATCCTGCCCTCATTGCACTAATAGAAATACACCAGAAGGATCGCTGTCACGGTTTCGGCGACTAGTTGCAGCAACTGCCAACGCAAGCAAATGCGAAAAATATCACCGTCTTTCCCTTTTAGGTTGGCCAGTGCCTGCGTGTATGCAATTTGAGTAGGCTTCAGCGCATTCGGCGGGCCCTCCGACATGACCGTTACAATGCCAACTAAAACAGCCAACGGAATTCCTAGCATGGGAGCAACAGGTATTTGCATTTTCGAGAGTAAGAAGTCGGCTGGCAAGCCTTGGCCAAACGCCATCCCTCCCAAAAACTCAAGAGCAGGCGACAGAGATGCATATATCGCAATTCCGCCTTTGGCGAGCGTACCTGCAAGTAGCTTCATCTGTCCCGAATCGACCAGAAGATAAACCAGCGCACTGCCGATCATGAGAGTCATTACACTTGGACGAGCGCGCTTGGTGGCTGTCCAAAAATCCCGTCCCATGTGAGATGGCGAATTACGGAACAGGTAGCACAGCATCGCCGTTAAGAAGATAAAGAAGCCTGGCGAGAGAAGAATATTCACTTCAACGGGTTTATATCCCCAAAGCTCAACTCGAAAACTCGCGGCACTTAGCGCATGCTTTATGGAAGGAACCAAGCTAAGCAACACCATTACAACCCCAATTAATAAAGGAATGTAGGCGCGAAACTGCAAGAGCATCGGCACTTTATCCTCGCTCGGCATTACTGAAGGCAATTTACGCTTACATGCGCGACCATAAATGGTGAGAAAAGCCAAACACAAAGCTGCACCAGCAACCAGCATCATGACACCGTATTGCGGCCATATTTGGGTGAATAAAATAAGAGAAATTGTATAACAACTCCATGTACCCCAGAATAAGATTTGGGTTTTCTTTTCAAAAAAACGAAAACCCAAAATTTTCAAAAATCCCAAGAGAGCAACAAAAACCAAAGGGATCGCCATCAGCCCGGCCACACGAACGATATCTACGACCGGCGCATTACTCGCAATGTGCGAAATATTCGGTACAATAAAGAGGCTCACAAAGGGCTGTGGCCAACCAAAATATACAAGAAACGCAGTTACAGACTGTAGCCCGTCAAACCCAAGTTCAATCAAACCAGGTATTGCCACCGGATACACAGCAAATCCATTGAAAGCTCCTATAAACCCGCCGATCACGACGACAAGAGCCAAAGCTTGCGCCTCCTTCTCCTGCTTTGGCACAATTGAGCCTACTGAGCGGAGCAGGATAGTTAGTAATCCGGTGCTGCGATACGCTTGGCCAAATATCTGACCCGTAAACAACACCAAAAAGCCTGTCCAGATGGTTATGATGCCCCACGCAGAAGCTTCCAGAACCTTCAATGGTGACTCATGATAATAGACGATCACCACGAGCACTTCTACCAGCCATGCGAGCAAACTAGTCCGGAAGGCACTTAGTTTAAAAAACAAAAAACATGCGAACAACATGCCGATCGGCAGCAAGGCCATGGCGAATTCGATAGCTGTCTTCAAGGCGATATCTCCCAGTTTTCCTAGAGTCTCAACGCTCTTTTCCTGGCCTTATAAGTGGCATCGGGCGGCCGCCACCAAGCGACTTCCTAAGCCTATTATCGGCTGAAGCTGTTTGTATGACAATAATACAAATACGTCAAATACTACCATTCATCCCACTAGACAGTTTGTCAGACAATACTACATTAGAGTGGTTTTACGTTGCTGGCCGATCTGGGTTGTGCTGGGATGATATTGTGCCAGGACAACCCAGAGCCCCCCAACAGGGTGAAATCGCTCGATAAAATGCAAAAAGGTCCAAGGAGTTGAACGATTGCCGAATAAAAATGACCAAAAACGGATAGTCATAGGCATTAGCGGTGCCTCTGGAGCGATCTATGGGATACGATTGCTCGAACTTTTGCAACCAACTGATATCGAAACACATCTGATAATCTCCCGCTCAGCCCAGATAACAATCGCACAGGAGGAGGGGCGGAAAATAGCTGACATAACCAAGCTTGCCGATGTGAATTATGGCGCTGAAGACATTGCCGCCGCCGTCTCCAGCGGCTCCTTTCATACCTTGGGAATGATCGTCGCGCCGTGCTCGATGCGCAGCCTGGCTGAAATTGCCCACGGCACCACCACATCGCTTCTGACCCGCGCAGCCGACGTGGTGCTGAAGGAACGCCGCCGCTTAGTACTTATGGTACGCGAGTCTCCCCTTCATTTGGGACATTTACGGGCCATGGTGGCTGCAACAGAAATGGGCGCTATAATCTCCCCGCCAGTTCCGGCGTTCTATAGTAAGCCAAGATCAATTGATGATATCGTAAATCATACGGTTGGCCGCGTGTTAGATTTGTTCGACCTAGATTTGGGTATAGTAAAACGCTGGCGCGAGGAGCAATCTCGCTAGCCAGGTCAACTATCAAGGCCTGTTGGTCGTTATCAATAAATAGCCGGCTTACGAACCTAACAATATATGCCGCCATAACTGCTGGTCCGGTTCGATCCATAAGAATGGCGTCAACCACGAAAGTGTAACGCCACAGCCGATGCTTAACACCCATAACCAACGCTCCCAATTGCGGAAGTCGACGGTAGTTGCCCAGGCAGACACGCACATTAATGAGAGCGAAATAATCGTCCATATCGAGTTTAGATGCCAGAACCACGTTGCAAGTGCGCCCATGACCGGAGGTAAAAACAATGCCGCAAGTCCTGTGACTGGCCGAACCCTCTCTTTACCACTCGTCAAAAATCGGCTGACTACAATCAGTGTGCGTGGCATCAGCCCAAAACACACCAACGTTAAGACAAAAAATGCTGCAACCGGCCGGCCGCCATAATTTGTCAGCCAAGCTGAACTCTGAACGATATTCAGTTGCACACCGTGCAACGGTGCTGCCCAGATGGCGAATAAATCTGACAGTGGAATTTGAAACAACGTACCGGCCAATGCTACCCCACTTAGAACTATGAAAGTGGGAGCGATGGCGATTACAAATACGGCGGTTGCGGCACTGTAACTTTGAACATCACGGAATGCCCATGGCAACAAAGGCAACATCGGCAGGATAAAATAAATCGCATTCGGCCATGACACTACCAAAATTGCAAAAAATAATCCTAGGATGATTAGAGACTGCGTATCGCCAATCGCCTCAAACCTGTCTAGCGCCACAATGACAAGAGCAGCGGCGATCACGTACATTAAGGTTGGCGAGCCGTTCGTCGCCATGTAGAGCATTACCGGATGCAGAGCCGTCAATCCGGTCGAGATGGCAGCTTGCAAAGGCGGCCAACCGCGCTTGACTAAATCGTGGGCCATAAACCCTTGTACGAACGACGCGCTAATGATGGTCACCACGGGAAGTGTGGCGGCAGTGCTGCCGGGGATCATCCGGAATAAGGCCACCAGCAGCCATTGCACCCACTGCCCGCCAATATCCGAAGTATCACCGGGCTGATTCCAAACACTTTGCACACCAGCGTAGACATACCCTTGCAGCGCGAGCCGTTCCTCAACCAAGGTGAAAAAAATCGCTGACGCAAATCCAACAATCAAGCCGGCTTGCCAACCGCGGCTTACCGTTGGCCGAACAAACTGATAAGCTGATGGGGCTGTATCGCTCACGATGATTTTTCCGTCGCCGCTGCACCGGCGAGATTCAAAGCCGTCACTTTATCCATGGTCTGCGAGGACGTCCCATGTTGGGTTTTTTCCCAGTAATGGGGGTTGGTGATTAATTGCCCAAGCGCCTTATATGCCGCCACCGAGTGAAGCACCCAGTAGCCGGGTGCCAATAAACCCCAAGGTACTAGGCTATACCAACGGCGTTTTGAAGCCGCGACGATATTGAAATATACGTACATGGCGTTGCCTATTAACAAATCGAACAATGCCATTGCCAGAACAATGGGCGGGAACAATGCAGCAAAGCTAGTGGGTCCCATTAGTAATGAGAGTAAAAATATTCCCCATAAAACCGGGTTTATAAGTGCTGTGAAAGGCGGGAAGCCAATAAACATCTGAAAGCCCATGAAACCCACAAACCCCAGCCTACGGTATAAGCGCACTGGGTGACGCATATGCACAAGCCAGGTTTGCATATAGCCTTTTATCCAGCGGCTGCGCTGGTTGATCCAGCTTTTTAAAACACCGTTGGCTTCCTCGAAGGTGGTGGAGTTTACCACCGCAACCCGGTAACCAGCCTGGGTGAGACGTACACCGAGATCGGCGTCCTCGGTTACGTTGTACGGGTCCCACGCGCCCAGTGACATCAGCACATCCGTACGAAAATGATTTGAAGTGCCCCCCAGTGGGATTGGAATGTTCAAAAGATGCAGGCCAGGCAGTAAGTAATCAAACCAATGGCTGTATTCGAGCGTAAACATGCGGGTTAAAAAATTATCGTCACGATTAAAGTAATTCAATCGCGCCTGCACGCAAGCCACATTGTCCGGCGAGGCACGAAATAACGCCACGACTTTTTTCAATTGGTCTGGTTCGGGAATATCCTCGGCGTCAAACACAACAGTGTAATCACCACGGGCGAACCGAAGTGCGTAGTTACAGGCTTTGGGCTTGGTTTTTGGCTGACTGTCCGGCACCCGGATGATTTCAAATAAATCCTCTGCGTTCAGTGCCTTAGCAGCCTCGATTGTCTCGTGATCCGCCGCTTCTAGTACTAATTTTACATCAAGTTTGGCGCGTGGATAATCCATCTTCCTGATCGACGAAACCAGGATGGGTAATACCTCTGCCTCATGATACATCGGCACTAGCACAGTAAATACTGGCAAATCGGAATCCTGTAACGCGGCGATCTCAGCCTGCCCAACCGATAAATCGACTTTACGGCCGCTACCGATGATTGTCAGCAACCCCCGGAAGAAAAACAACAAGGTGTATAATCCAGAGGTCAGGCCAGTTAAAAAAATCAACGTATCATGGGGCCGAAATGTCATACCAAGCAAAAAAACCACAATCAGACCCAAAAACGACCAGCGCTGACCTGATGAAAACGTGGTTTTCGCTGATAACTCAGGGTCTCGCAAAAACAACGCTTCGCGTGCTTGTTCACTCAACCCCACATCGAAAAGGCTCTGAATCACGCGGATAATTTCAAACTTACCTGAAATGGCATACTCGAACGTACAATCAGGGTAACGTTTACGCATGATGGCCTTGATCTCAGGATCATCCGGGTCACGTGCCACCACGGTAACAACACCATCGGCCTCGCGCCGCCAAGGGATGAATAAATGGCGCATATAGGCGTCGAGACTGTTTTCATCGATCAGGGATTTATCGGGCGGCTGCGCATGTAAATCGGCAAATGGCAAGCCACAGATGGCGGCCATCTGGCGTCCCCAGGTCTGGCTGGAAATTTGATACATTGATGCCAGAACATCAGGCAAGGGCACACGCCACTGCTCACACCACTGCACAGACTCATAAAGCTGTGCTTCGGTTAATTTGCCTGTCCGGCAGAGCGCCGCCGCAGTTTGCAAAGTCCTCTTGGCTGGAGGCAGCCAATCTGACATTACTAGAATCTCCACCACAGGGCAACGATGCCCGCATTGCCGAGAGCGATGTTATGGCCGCCGGCATCATGCCATGCTCCTAGTTGAACAGCGAGCGCGCGGGTAACGTTATACACCGCCGATAGTTCGACCCGATAAAGATTGTAATCAGACTCACCCGGCACTGCATGCCCGATACTCACTGTATTGAAGCTCTGTGCCAAAACCTGCCAATTTTTGAATGGCATCACGCCAACCGTAACATCACCACGAAACTGGTCGGCATACCCATCAGACTCCAACCGGTACGCAGCTTCAGCGTCAAAATATCCGTGTATATTAGACCCAAGCGTGAAGTTACGGCCATACAGCAGCCGGGCCTCATATTCACCACCAGGCATTGCCAGTTGCGGCACGCGCACGGTAGCGGTTCCGGGAATGCCAATTTGGCCCTGCACCGACCATGCATTTTTGTCATCCCTGTAGAGCTGATAGCGTGCAAACAAATTAAGCTGCACCAGCCCAAAAGAGTGACCAGTACCAGGCAGCCCACTTTGCGTCACAGCTTGCACGCGGGGCTGCGCCCCAATCGTCCAGTCGTTGGTCAGGCCATACTCAACGTAAGGCGCAAATTCCTCCTGCGTATAGGTACCCCGCCCCGTCGCGCGGCCAAACTGGTTATAGCCCTGCACGCCTACCTGATAGTAGCTGAACGTATCAATCATAATGCCGTTACCAGCCGATTGAGTCCAGGCACCCGCATGGGCCTGAACAACACCAGTTAGCAACAAGCCTGCCGCCAGTATTAAACGTCTCATTATTTGATCCGCCGGCGACGTACGAAAATAATAACCGCCAGCACTGTCAGAATTAACCAAGCTGCTGCCAGCAATTCGGCATTCCAATGCCGCAATATCGTCTGGGCCAAGGTTGTTGGCTGGGTTACGAATACCGCGCTATGCAGCAGTGTCACAAAGGTCGCCGGAGCACTACTGCCATCGTATAGAGCAACATTGCCATCGCCGGGCAAAGCTGCTTGTGCGAGGCTGGAAGCCGGCCCTGGGCTTAACCATAGCCCCGGCACCCGTGCATCATCAGAGCCCGAACTCACTAACTGCAGCACACTAAAATTGGCAGCCTCCGGCAGCACTGCACTTGCTTCCTGATCCGGCAGCGGCAACGTGATATTGCCAGTGGGCTGTGGTATTGGCGCCACCGAAACTACATTGGCAGCCTGATGAGAAATCAAAATAAACGGTACCTGTGGAGACTTGGCGGTGCCACCCAGGGTTACGGCAATAGGGTTTGCATGGGCCGCTCCTAATAATTCGGCCACTAACGGAATGGCAGCCCGCAAGTTAGCTGGTGGCAGGTCGGTTAAAACCGGCACAGTGCCTCCGGCCAAAACATTGAACCCAGCAAACCGTTGCGGAGCGGGGTTGCCATTGCCCAGCACCAGCGCTGAATTATCCTGCAGCGAGAAGGTTAATGGTGCGTATTTTCCGCACGCCTCATTGCGTTTAATCCGTACAATATGCAGGCTAACCGGCGCCCCCGAGGCGACGAATTTCTCGGGTAAATTCACGCGTTGACCATCGAGATCTACCTCGTTTTGAAATGCCGCACTCCACACCACATTGCCGCCAACCTCAACCGAGACAATCTCAGTCTCACCCTGCGGCACAGCCGACCCACGGCCATACAATATCAGCCCCTGCGCATGGCTTCCCGCAGGTATCGCGGCAAACGGCAGCGGCAGCGCCATCATGGCATCCTGCTTGACGCTGATCACTCCGGGTTCAAAGCCGAGATCGCCAAAAGTTAAGGTTGTCGCATCAGGCTTGGCATTCAAAACGAGGGACGACGTTGCTGAACTCACCGTCACCGCGCGCAACGCCGGCGCTAACGTTATAAGGGCGCGGGCGGCGGCGGCGTTTGGCACTTGTAATTGCACTGTCCCCTGACCTGACTTTGACACCGACAGCCCCGTTACCGCGGGATTGATAACGATGCTCGCACTGTCCGGCGTACCGCCGATGTAAGGCGCGATGCCACGCTCAACTAACGCAGTGGACAAAACGAGCGCGGTTTCAATATCGCCGGTCGATGGCTTGTCGGGCAACGCAATCGTTAGAGGTGCACCTAAACCCTGCCACACCGCACCAACCCCCTGGGCGGCGGTAAAATTTGGTTGTAACGACGTTGTGGCGTCGATCAGGGTCCATACGGCTGGGTTGTCATTATCGTAGCAAACATCCTGATCATCCACCGACTGGTCCGCCGCAAAGCTAACTTGCAAAAACGCCCCTTTAGTAAACTGGGCAGGAATATTCAGCATTACCGGCGCTGCCGCCGCACTGTCCGGCAGGGTTGCTAGCGGGACGCCATTTACGAGGACTGTGAGGCTGGAATGCGGCGTCAAGGCACCGGAGGCTGAAAACCTTATCGTGAGAACCGCCCCCTGCGCGCCCTCCCCCAACGGAAAGTAAACTGTTTTTGCGGCATCCGGGCCATTTAACGTGAGGCCAGTCGTGTAGCCCAGATCGTCAAGAGTACCCGCTTGGGCCAGCGTCGGGAACAAAATCCATCCCACAGTCAACAAGGTCGCCAAACTTAACTGTGGACGAGATACCAGGTGCATAATGCCCCTGGCAGCCTTGGTTAAATTAACCATATCTCTCAAATTCCTATCTTTTTAATCAATCTGAGGTTAAAAAAATAATTCCATTCACTTAATTTAAAACTATGAGTCGGGTGGTTTGTCTAATCACATTACGAATATTTCGCCCCATGCGGCGAAAGCCAGCAACAAAATTTTACTGCATTTTACCGCCCGCACAGGCAGACGAGACTGGAAAAATGCTGGGCGTCAGATCAGACAATCCTCGATCAGCGGCGAATCCGAAGCCAGGTTGTCATCTTGGACTGAACATTAACGTCGCGTCAGGGTGTCTTGGCAATTTATCCACGGCTTAGCGTTGTCGTGAGCGCCAACGCAATTCGGCCACCGGCATATTAAATCTGCGCCCCATAATCATCTAAAATTTGTCAAATGCAGCACAATAAAAATGTATGGTATGGATAAAATTACATGATTTCTCCGCAACTCAGATTTATCAACCACACAATGCCAAAAATATGTTCACCCGTTCCAATAAAACGTAAATATGAACAAGTGTTTCTGAATTTTGACAGCTTATCCACAACCGAAGATGCTTGGGGCAGCCGAATGTTGCATCAAAATTTTAATCTTGGCAGTTCC
>VFSW01005893.1_pt1 | contig 18066 bp, 12 predicted proteins | sample 5358111 | NCBI WGS metagenome assembly VFSW01 (sample SAMN11554181, study PRJNA540505) | mine drainage metagenome | isolation source: sediment from site ElyBrook_90M | place: USA: Ely Copper Mine, Vershire, VT | collected 2017
ACCTTGTGGTGGCCGTTGCCGTTGGTGCTCTTGCTGCCGTTCTTGAGCAGGTCGTCGGCGATCTTCGCGGCGCGGGTGGTCTTCTCCCACGGGAACTCGGAGCGGCCGAAGTGGCCGTACGCGGAGGTGGCCTTGTAGATGGGGGCGAGCAGGCCCAGCTCGTCGATGAGGGCCTTGGGGCGCATGTCGAAGTTCGCCAGGACGTACTTCTCGAGCGCCTCGTCGCTGACGCGGCCGGTGCCGAACGTGTCGACCTTCACGCCGACCGGCTGCGCGACGCCGATGGCGTAGGCGACCTGCACCTCGCACCGCCTGGCCAGGCCCGCGGCCACGACGTTCTTCGCGATGAAGCGCGCGTAGTAGCAGGCGCTCCGGTCGACCTTCGACGGGTCCTTGCCGGAGAACGCGCCGCCGCCGTGACGGCCCATGCCGCCGTAGCTGTCGACGATGATCTTGCGGCCGGTGAGGCCGCAGTCGCCCTGGGGGCCGCCGATGACGAAGCGGCCGGTGGGGTTGACGTGGATCTTGGTCTTGCTGTCCATCAGCTTCTTGGGCAGCGCCTTGTCGATGACGAGGTCGATGACCGCCTCGCGCAGCTGCTTGTACTTCACGCGCTCGTCGTGCTGCGTCGACACGACGATGGCGTCGAGGCGCACGGGGACGTCGTTCTCGTACTCGAGCGTGATCTGCGTCTTGCCGTCGGGGCGCAGGAAGTCCACGCCCCCGATCTTCTTCTTGCGGACGGTGGTCAGCTGCTTGGCGAGCAGGTGGGCGTAGTGGATGGGGGCCGGCATGAGCTCCGGCGTCTCGTCGGTGGCGTAGCCGAACATGAGGCCCTGGTCGCCGGCGCCCTGCTCCTTGTGCAGGCCGTCACCCTCGTTCACGCCCTGGGCGATGTCGGGGCTCTGGCGCTCGACCGCGGTGAGGACGGCGCAGGTGTTGCCGTCGAAGCCCATGGCGGAGTCGGTGTAGCCAATCTCGCAGACGGCCTCGCGGACGACCTTGGCGTAGTCGATCTGCGCCTTCGTGGTGATCTCGCCCGCGACGACGACCATGCCGGTCTTGGCCAGCGACTCGCACGCCACGCGTGCGCGGGGGTCCTGCGTCAGGATGGCGTCGAGGATGCTGTCGGACACGGCGTCGCACAGCTTGTCGGGATGGCCTTCGGTGACGGACTCGGACGTGAAGCGGTAGCGGGACATACGGGCTCCTTGGGGCCAATCCTGGGCAGGACCAGGGGTCGAGGACTTTCGGCCGACGGGTGTGGATAGCGCGGAGGTGCTCGGAAATCCAGCGGCGCCGCACCCCGAAGGCCGCGTATACTGGCCGGGGGAGAGTGATGCTCGGCGAGCGCGTCGCGGGGAAGTACCAGCTGCGAAGACTGCTCGGCCAGGGCACCATGGGCGCCGTGTACGAGGGGGTGCACCTGGACATCGGCAAGCGCCTCGCCATCAAGCTGATTCACCAGGAGTACTGCGAGTCGCCGGAGGTGGTCGCGCGGTTCCGGCGCGAGGCGCGCGCCGCAAGCGCCGTCGAGAGCGACTACATCGTGCAGATCTACGACTTCGGGCGCGACGACAAGCTCGGTCTGTACATGGTCATCGAGTACCTCGAGGGCGAGGACCTCGAGGCGCGCCTGGCCCGCGAGCGCTGGATCAGCGAGCGCGAGACCGCCGCCATCGGCATCCAGATCGGCCGCGGGCTCGCGAAGGCGCACGTGGCCGGCGTCGTGCACCGCGACCTCAAGCCCGCGAACATCTTCCTCACGAAGAACGAGGACGGCTCGGCCCACGTGAAGCTGCTCGACTTCGGCATCTCCAAGTTCGAGCCCGAGCGGGCGCCGGGCAGCACGATCGAGCCGACGCTGACGGCCCACGGCACCACGCTGGGCACGCCCCAGTACATGTCGCCCGAGCAGATCGAGGGGCTGGGCGACGTCGACGCGCGGGCCGACGTCTGGGCGATGGCGGCCGTGCTCTACGAGATGATCGCCGGCGAGACCGCCGTGGCCGTGACCGGCGGGTACCTGGCCATCATGCAGCACATCCTCGACCACGACATCGCGCCGCTGCAGAGCCGCGCCTCGTGGGTGAGCCCCGGGCTGGCCTCCGTGATCGACGCGGGGCTGGTGCGCGATCGCAAGAAGCGCATCCCCGACGCGGCGACGTTCGTGATGCGGCTGCTCGATGCGTTCCCCGACGCCGGCTCGCGCCCGAGCATCACCCACGTGCACCGCGCGACCGACATCTCCGAGCTCGCCCCCCCCGAGAGCGAGGCGGTTCCCTCGACGACGAGCGACCCCAGCGTGCCGGTCCATCCGAGGGCCGCTCCCTCCGAGCCGAAGAAGCCCGTCGCCCCGGTGCGCGTTTCCCTCGCCGACACCGCCAACCCGCCCTCGAGCGAGGGCCCGGTGTCGAGCACCGAGGATGGGGTGGCGATCTTCCAGCGAGGCGCACTGCCGCAGGAGCTCGCCGACCTGCGGGCGAAGAAGAAGAAGGGCTGAGGAAGCGCCCAGCTCCACGAAAAGTCTCGTGATTTCGGTCCCGCAACGCCGGCGGAGGGAGATTCGGCGTCCGGTAGCGTATGCATGGCTCGATGAGCCCCACCTCTTCCTCTTTCTGGTCGGCCCTCGCCGCGGCCGCCGCCTTCGTCCTGGCCGCGTGCAGCGGAGCCTCCAGTGGACTCGGCAACGGCAACGGCCCCGCGCCCACCTGCGCCAGCACGCCCTGCGGCGCCGGCGGGGGCACCATCCAGACCTGCACCTCGCAGCCCCAGGGAGGCTGCTCCGCGGTCACGTACACGGTGGGCAGCCAGAGCTTCTCGTGCAACTCGTGCATGGGATGCACCGGCGCCGCCGAGCAAGCCACCATGGCGTGCGTCGGCGGTGGGCCGGGCGACGGCGGCACGAACGACGGAAGCGTCGATGGCGGCAACCAGACCTGCTCCGCCGCCGTCGCGTGCGGGAACAACGGCGACCACTACCAGTGGTGCACGACCGTCGACGGCATGGGAGGGTGTCTCTCCATCGACTACAAGACCAGCGACGGCCGCAACTTCACCTGCAGCGGGTGCCAGAACTGCGCCGGGATCGCCCAGAACCTCCAGACCTACTGCGCCTCCAACCCCAGCGGCGACGCCGGCACCGGCACCACCACCTGCTCGCCGGCCCTGCAGTGCGGCAGCACGGGCGACACCTACCAGGAGTGCACCACCACCAACGGCGGCGGCACCTGCACCGGCGTGGCGTACCGCGTCTCCAACGGCGTCAGCTACACGTGCGCCAGCTGCAGCGACTGCAGCAGCGCGATCGAGTCGCTCGACAGCTTCTGCGCCGGCTCGGTCACCCCCGTCACCAACTGCACCACGTGGGCCTCGTGCGGCAGCTCCAGCCTCGAGTACGAGCAGTGCACCGTCAGCGAGAACGGCAGCTGCACGAGCGTCTACTACGAGACGAGCGACGCGCAGACCTTCAGCTGCACCAGCTGCGCAGATTGCTCGGCCGCCCTCTCGAGCATGGAGAGCTACTGCGCGAGCACCGTCCAGCCCGTGACCACCTGCGGGGCCTACAGCGCGTGCGGCTCCACGGGGGTCGAGTACCAGCTCTGCACCACCACCACCGGCGGCACCTGCACCGGCGAGTACTACTCGACGACCAGCGGCAACACGTACACGTGCTCGGGCTGCGACTGCACGACCGCGAGCTCGCAGCTGTCCCAGTACTGCGCCTCGCTCACCAGCGGCAACGTGTGCAGCCCCGCCTGCACCACGGGCTACATCTGCTGCAACTGCAGCGCCACCCTCGAGTGCTTGAGCTCCAACGGCGGCGTCGACACCTGCGCGAGCTACGGCTGCCAGTGAGGCGGCGGGCCACGCGGTGACGTCGGTCCTAGCCAGCGCGTCCGTCGCGCACTAGATCGTCGTCACCTGCCCATGCCCGTTTCCCTCGCCCATCCCGATCGCTTCCAGCTCCGCCACATCGGCCCCGACGACCACGACGTCGCGGGGATGCTCCAGGTGATCGGCGTCCCGACGCTCGACGAGCTGATCGACCAGACCATCCCCTCGAGCATCCGCCTGCGCCGCCCGCTCGACCTGCCCGCCGCGCGCAGCGAGCACGAGCTGCTCGAGCTGGCGCACGGCATCGCGCAGAAGAACGAGACCTGGAGAAGCCTGCTGGGCATGGGCTACTCCGACTGCGTCACGCCGCCGGTCATCCTGCGCAACGTGGTCGAGAACCCCGCCTGGTACACCCAGTACACGCCCTACCAGGCCGAGGTCTCGCAGGGCCGCCTCGAGGCGCTGCTCAACTTCCAGACGATGGTGAGCGACCTCACCGCGCTGGAAATCGCCAACGCCTCGCTCCTCGACGAGGGGACCGCCGCCGCCGAGGCGATGCACGTGATGGAAGCGACGAGAGCCGCCGACGATCGGCGCGCCCTGCTCGTCCACGACCAGTGCCACCCGCAGACCATCGAGGTCGTGCGCACCCGCGCCTCGGCGCACCGCATCGAGGTCGTCGTGGCCGACCCGAAGACGTTCGACTTCTCCAGGAAGATCTTCGGTGCCATCGTGCAGTACCCCGCGAGCGACGGTCGGCTCGACGACTGGCGAGGGTTCGTCGAGAGAGCTCACGCCGAAGGGGCGATGGTCACCATGGCGTGCGACCTGCTCGCGCTCGCGCTGGTCACGCCTCCGGGCGAGATGGGCGCGGACATCGCGGTGGGCAGCGCGCAGCGCTTCGGCGTACCCCTGGGTTACGGCGGACCGCACGCGGCCTTCTTCGCCTGCAAGGCCGAGCACGTCCGCAAGCTGCCGGGTCGCATCATCGGTGTGAGCATCGACGCCCACGGCAGGCCCGCCCTCCGGATGGCGCTGCAGACGCGCGAGCAGCACATCCGCCGCGAGAAGGCGACGAGCAACGTGTGCACCGCGCAGGCGTTGCTCGCGAACGTGGCGAGCATGTTCGCCGTGTACCACGGGCCCACCGGCATCAAGGCCATCGCCGGCGCGGTGCACGGCCACGCGGCCACCCTCGCGCACGGCCTGCGCAAGCTCGGCGTGAAGGTGGTCCACGATCGGTTCTTCGACACGCTGCGCGTCGAGGCCGAGCCGCAGACGGTCGACGGCTGGATGGCCGGCGCCGGCGCGCGGAAGCTGAACCTGCGGCGCTTCGACGCGAAGTCGGTCGGCGTCGCGCTCGACGAGACCACGACGGCCGCCGAGGTCGACTCGCTGCTCGCCGTGTTCCAGCCCGGCAAGGCCGCGGCAGCCGCGTGCGTCGACCTCGCGCGCGAGGCGCAGCCCGCGCTGGGCGGCCTCGAGCGAAAGAGCGGCTACCTCACCCACCCGGTCTTCAACGCGCACCACAGCGAGACCGAGATGCTCCGGTACATCCGCTCGCTGGAGGAGAAGGACGTCTCGCTGGTGCACTCGATGATCCCGCTGGGCTCGTGCACCATGAAGCTCAACGCGACCGCCGAGATGATGCCCATCACGTGGGCGCGCTTCAATCGCGTGCACCCCTTCGCGCCCGTGAGCCAGGTGCAGGGCTACCAGGTGATCGTGAAGCAGCTCGAGGCGATGCTCGCCGAGATCACGGGCTTCCCTGCCGTGAGCCTGCAGCCCAACTCGGGAGCCCAGGGCGAGCTGGCGGGCCTGCTGGTCATCCGCAAGCACCACGAGACCCGCGGCGAGGGGCAGCGCGACGTGTGCCTCATCCCCGCGAGCGCCCACGGCACCAACCCCGCGTCGGCCTCGATGGCCGGCATGCGCGTCGTCGTCGTGGCCTGCGACGAGAAGGGGTACGTCGACCTGGGCGACCTGGAGGACAAGGCGAAGGAGCACGCCCGCGACCTCGCCGCGCTGATGGTCACCTACCCGTCGACGTACGGCATCTTCGAGGAGGAGATCGCGAAGATCTGCGCGATCGTCCACCAGTACGGCGGCCAGGTCTACCTCGACGGCGCCAACCTCAACGCGCAGGTGGGCCTCACGCGCCCCGCGGACGTGGGGGCGGACGTCTGCCACGTGAACCTCCACAAGACCTTCTGCATCCCGCACGGCGGCGGAGGTCCGGGCATGGGCCCGATCGGCGTGGCGACGCACCTGGCGAAGTTCCTGCCCAGGCATCCCCTCGTTCCGGTGGGCGGAGAGCAGGGTATCGGCCCCATCTCCGCGGCCCCCTGGGGCAGCGCGAGCATCCTCCTGATCTCGTGGGCCTACATCGCGATGATGGGCCCCGACGGTCTGAAGCGCGCCAGCGAGATCGCGATCCTCAACGCGAACTACGTCGCCGACCGCCTCCACCCCCACTACCCGGTCGCGTACCGCGGCAAGCGCGGGCGGGTCGCGCACGAGTGCATCCTGGACACGCGCAGCGTCAAGCGCACCGCCGGCATCGAGGTCGACGACATCGCGAAGCGCCTGATGGACTACGGCTTCCACGCCCCCACCATGAGCTTCCCCATCGCGGGCACCCTGATGGTGGAGCCCACCGAGAGCGAGTCGAAGGCGGAGCTCGACCGCTTCTGCGAGGCCATGCAGCGTATCCGCGCCGAGATCCGCGACGTGGAGGAGGGCAAGCTGCCGAAGGAAGACAATCCCCTCAAGCACGCGCCGCACACGGCCGAGTCGATCGCCAGCGGGACGTGGGCGCACCCGTATTCACGCGAGACCGCCGCTTTCCCCGCGAGCTGGACGCGCGCCCGCAAGTTCTGGCCGAGCGTCGGGCGAATCAACAACGCCCACGGCGACCGGAATCTCATGTGCACGTGCCCGCCGATCGAGGCGTACTCTTCGCCCAAGTCATGAGACGCTCCCGCAAGGCCCTCGCCGCCTCGTTCGTCGTCACTTTCGCCGGTGCCTGCGATAGCAAGCCCACGCAGCCCGCGGCCGCGCCCACGGTCGACGTCGGCCCGACGCCCGTTCCCGCCGCCGGCGCATCGCCACTGTACTCGACCGACGCGAGCGCCACCTCGGGCTCTGCCGACTCTGCCGTGGATGCCTCGAGCGCCGTGGCCGCCTTCCCGCCGGCGCCGTCCACCGGTCGCATCCTGCGCAACCCCGACGGGACCTGCACGTGGCTGCCGGCGCGCCTGCCCCCGGTCCGTCCGGGTGCGCGCCCCGTCATCATGAATCCGCCGGCGCCGCGCCGGGTCCAGTGTCCCGCGGACGACGGAGGAACCGACTGACACGCGACGGCGACGCGAGTACCCTGCCGCGGCCATGAGCGAGCCGCACCTGCGCCGGACGAGCCTTTACGACGAGCATGTCGCCCTGGGGGGACGCATCGTCCCCTTCGCGGGGTGGGAGATGCCGGTGCAGTACACCGGCATCGTCGACGAGCACACGGCTGTCCGCACGGCCGCCGGCATGTTCGACGTGAGCCACATGGGCGAGCTGCGCCTGCGCGGCGAGTACGCCGCTCACGTCGTCGACTACCTGGTCACCAACGACGCGAAGAAGCTCGTCGACGGCCAGGCGATGTACACCTGCTGCTGCAACGAGGCTGGCCACATCCTGGACGACCTGATCGTGTACAGGCGCGAGGAGGACGACTGGCTGGTCGTGTGCAATGCGAGCAACCGCGAGAAGATCGCTGCCCACTTCGCGAAGGCCTGCAAGGACCACTGCGAGTTCCACGACGAGAGCGAGGTCACCGCGCTCGTCGCATTCCAGGGTCCGCGCGCCTTCGAGGTGCTGGGAAAGCTGGGCGCCGAGACCGCGAACCTGCACACCCTCAAGAGCTTCCACTTCCGCGAGGCCGTGGTCGGCGGCGTTCCGAGCACGGTGGCGCGCACGGGCTACACGGGCGAGGACGGCGTCGAGATCTTCTGCAAGTGGGAGGAGGCGCCGAAGCTCTGGCGGGCCCTGCTCGAGGCGGGAAGGCCGCTGGGCGTGAAGCCGGTGGGCCTGGGCGCGCGCGACACGCTGCGCCTCGAGGCGCGACTCTCGCTCTACGGCAACGACATCGACGAGACCACGAACCCCATCGAGGCGGGCCTGGGGTGGGTCGTCAAGGTGGAAAAAGGTGACTTCATTGGACGGGCGGCATTGATGGAGATCAAGGCCAGGCCACTTCCTCGCAAGCTCGTGGGCTTCGAGGTGACAGGAAGGGGCGTGGCCAGGCATGGATACCCCCTCCGCGACGTCGACGGGCGAGAAGTGGGTCTCTGCACGAGCGGCAGCCCTGGACCAACGGTTGGCAAGAACGTGGGTCTCGGGTATCTGCCGTCGGCCATGGCCGACGTGGGTACGAAGCTCCTGGTCGATTGCCGGGGCAAGAACGTCGAGGCCGTGGTAGCCAAGACCCCGTTCTACAAGAGGGCGAAATGAGCCAGGAAGTCCCCGCCGATCTGCGCTTCACGAAGGACCACGAGTGGTGCCGGCCCGGCACCGACGTGGCTGTGGGCATCACGGCCTTCGCCGTGGAGCAGCTCGGCGACATCACGCTCGTGAACCTCGACGTGAAGGTGGGCGACCAGGTGACCACCGGCAAGGCCTTCGGGACGATCGAGAGCGTCAAGACGCTGAGCGACCTCTACGCCCCGGTGAGCGGCAAGGTCGTGAAGGTCAACGCCGACCTGACGAGCAAGCCCGAGCTGGTGAACGAGGATTGCTACGGCAAGGCGTGGATGGTGACCATCGCCCCTTCGGACCCCAAGGCGGTCGAGGGGCTGATGGACGCGAAGAGCTACGGGGAGTATTTGAAGACGGCAGCGCACTGACCGGCACTGAGCGCGTCGGTGCGAGGGTCTCGGAGGAGTCAGCAATGTTCCGGAAGATGGCAAGCGTGATGGTGGGGGCGAGCCTGCTCGTGGGGCTGTCGAGCGCCTGTGCGGGCAACGAGACCGGTACGTCCGAGGGCGGCGGCTGCACGACCCAGGACCAGTGCGACACGGAGCTGCTCTGTCAGCCCGTGACCGGACGCAACGGCGACTTCTGCTGCCCCGCTCCGCTGATCTATCCCGACGGGACGTTCGCGAGCGGTCAGACGAACTGCCAGCCGGTCCCTGCCAAGTAACCTCACGGCCGCGCCGGCGCGGTCATGACGACCACCGAGCCGGCGAGGATGAGCGTCCCACCGAGGACCGCGCGGGGTCCCAGCGGCTCGCCGAGGACCGACGCGGCGAGGACGATGGAGACGAGCGGCTCGAGCAGCGTGAGCGTCGAGGCGTGCGCGGCCGGGATGCGACGCAGCCCCCAGATGAAGGCGATGCCCGCGAGCCCGCCCGGACCGATGCTGGCCAGCGCGAGGTAGCCCGCGGCATGCAGGTCGACCGCGCGCCACGCGGCCGGGGGGACGAACGCGGCGAGCAGCGGCGTGGCGACGACGCCGTGCCAGAACATGGTCTCGCTCGACGAGTACGAGGCCGCGACGAACTTGTTCACCAGGACGTTCGACGCATAGAAGACCGCGCTGCCCGCCCCCAGGGCCGCGCTCGTCAGGATCAGCGCACTCGGCGCGGCGGAGCCGGCCGGGGCGAGCATCGCGGCGAGGCCGATGAACGAGGTGGCGATGGCCACGGCGGCGCGGGCGGTCATGCGCTCGCGCAGCACGAAGGGAGCGGCCAGGGCGACGAAGATGGGCGTGAGGTAGTGGGTGAGGACGGAGACGGTGAGCGTGAGCTTGTAGGCCGCGAAGAAGAGCAGCACGTTCATCGAGTCGCTCACACCGAGCCACGCGACCCAGCCCCGCGCGGCCCAGGTCGCGCGCACGTCCTTGCGGTCGCGCAGCGAGACCACACCCGTGGTGATCGTGATGATCGCCATCACGATCGTCGACTCGAGCGCCGTCGACATCGCGCCGAGCGCTTCGGTGTGCCGGATGACGAGACCCCACGTTCCCCAGGCGCATGCGGCCCCGGCCACGGCCAGATACGGCAGGAGGCGAGCGAGCCTGCTCCTGGCCGTCACGGCTCCTGCGCCATCTTCTTGAGGGTCGCGACGAGCTGCAGCGCCTCGAGCGGCGTGAGGCGGTCGACGTCGACGGCGCGCAGCGTCTCGAGCGCGGGGTTCGGCTGGCTCGGTGGCGCGGCCGGCGCCTCGAACAGGCCGAGCTGGGGGCGCGACGCCTTCGTGCGTGCCCTGAGCGACGCGGGGGCCCCGCTGGGAAGGGCGGCCCCGCGTTCCAGCTCGCCGAGCAATGCGCGCGCCCGGGCGAGGACCGGCTCGGGCACACCGGCGAGGCGGGCGCAGGCGACGCCGTAGCTGCGCGACGCGGCGCCTGGCTGCAGCTTGTGGAAGAAGACCAGGTCCCCGTCGTGCTCGCGGGCGCTGACGCTCCAGTTCTCGCAGGTAGGAGCGCGCGTGGACGCCAGCTCGGTGAGCTCGTGGTAGTGCGTGGCGAACATGGCGCGGCACGCGATGGCGTCGTGCAGGTGCTCGGCGACGGCCCACGCGATGGCCAGGCCGTCGTAGGTGCTCGTCCCGCGACCGATCTCGTCGAGGACGACGAGCGAGCGTCGAGTCGCACGCCGCAGGACGTTCGCCGTCTCCTTCATCTCGACCATGAACGTGCTCTCGCCGCGCGACAGGTTGTCGCTGGCGCCCACGCGGGTGAGCACACGGTCGACGACGCCGAGGCGGGCCGAGCGTGCGGGGACGAAGCTGCCCATCTGCGCGAGGATCACGGCGAGCGCCGTCTGGCGCATGAGCGTCGACTTGCCTGCCATGTTCGGACCGGTGACGAGCCAGAGGCGGGGCCTGGTGTCGCCCGCTCCGAGCGAGACGTCGTTGGGAACGAAGCGACCTGCGGCGGCGAGCTTCTCGACGACCGGGTGCCGCGCGTCCTGCAGTACCAGCTCGAGCGAGTCGTCGACCTCCGGCCTGGCCCAGTCGTCGCGATGGGCCACCTCGGCCAGCGCGGCTGCGACGTCCCAGGTGGCCAGGCGGGCGGAGATCCCGCGCAGCCTCTCGGCGTGGCCCGCGAGCTGCCGGACCAGGCTCGAGAACAGCTCCGCCTCGCGCGCCGCTGCACGCTCCTCCGCGTGCGCGAGCTTGTCGGCCAGGGCGTCGAGCTCGTCGCACGTGAAGCGCTCGCCGCTCGCGACGGTCTGCTTGCGCCGCCACTGGGCCGGGGCCTTGGCCACGTGGCTCTTCGTGACCTCGATGTACCAGCCGAAGACGCGCGTGAAGCGCAGCTTGAGGCTGGGGATGCTCGAGGAGTCGCGCAGGCGCGTCTCGAGCGCGACGATGACGCGCTGGCCGCTGCGCATCAGCTCCCGCGCCTCGTCCAGGGCCGGGTCGAAGCCGTCGCGAACCACTCCGCCGTCGGCGGCGCGTGCGGGGGGCTCGTCCGCCACGGCCCGCCCGAGGAGCTGGTGGAGGTCGTCGCACGCGTCGATCCACGGCTCGCGCGCCTCCAGGCCCAGGGACTCGCGCGTGTCGGGCTCGGGGCAGCTGGCGAGCGTCTCGATCAGCTGCGGGAGGGCCGCGAGCGAGCGACGGAGCGCGACGAGATCGCGCGGGGCTGCCCGGTCGAGGGCCAGCTTGACGGCGAGTCGCTCGACGTCCCCCACCTCGGACAGCCGCTCCCGCAGCTCCGCCCGCACGACGGGCTGCCCCACGAACAGAGCCACGCCATCGTGACGTCGGCGGCCGTCCGCCCCGTTCGTCAGCGGGGCGCGCAGCCTCCGGCGCCGCCGGCGCGCCCCGGGCGCCGGGCGCGTCGCGTCGATCTGGCCGAGCAGCGAGCCGTGCTCGTCCCCGTCGACCGAACGCGCCAGCTCGAGGTGCGACTGCGTGGCCTCGTCGAGCACGAGCGTCTCCCCGAGCTCGTAGAAGGCCAGACGCGCGATGGGCAGCGGGCGACCGGCCTCCGCCGCCTGCGCCGCCATCACGCAGCGAGCGGCTGCGCGACGGGCGACGGCCGACGGGCAGCTGGCCCGGGCCTCACCGTTCCCCAGCTGGATGTCGAGCACCGTGTCGGCGGCAGTCACGTCGAGCGAGGGAACCTCGCGGGCCGCGACCCTCGTGCGCGTCGACGCCAGGTCCCGTGCCACGTCCTCCGCCCCGGGCCCCATCAGCAGCTCGCGCGGATCGAGCCGCACCAGCTCGGCCAGCGCCGTCGGGCCGTCGGGCGCCTCGCACGCGCGCAGCTCGCCGGTCGACAGATCGAGCGCCGCGATGCCGAACGTCCCCGCCCGCTCGACCGCCACCAGATAGTGATTCTGCCGGGCGTCGATGCCGGCGTCGTCGTAGGCGATGCCCGGCGACACCACCCGGACCACCTCGCGCGGGACGAGCCCCTTGACCTTCGAAGGATCGGCCATCTGCTCGCAGATCGCGACCTTGAACCCTTGCTCGAGCAGGCGTTGCACGTAGGCGCTCGCCGCGTGGTGCGGGACCCCCGCCATCGGGATCTCGTCGTCGGAGCCCTTGTTGCGCGCAGTCAGCGTGAGGTCGAGCGCACGCGCCGCCGTCACGGCGTCCTCGAAGAACAGCTCGTAGAAGTCGCCCATCCGGAAGAGCAGCAGCGCGTCGGGATGCGCTTCCTTCGCCGTCAGGTACTGCCGCATCACCGGCGTCTGCGAGGCTCTCGCCATCCGCGGCCTCCCGGCTCAGTAGTAGGGGTCGTGCGCGAAGCCGAGAGTGTTCAGATCGATGATGACGAGGCCCTGCTGCGAGCCATCGACGACCGCCATCTGCCCGAAGGACTCGATGAACTTCATCGACTGCGGGCTCACCCCGACAGCGCTGCCCCCGTTGAGCTGGATCGTGACGGGCGCAAAGCCCCCGGCCATCGTGAACTGCCACTGGTTGTCGCGCTGAGCGAGGGTGTGCGTGTCGCACGACGAGGTGGTGCCCGTGCCCGGCTGCACGTAGAAGGAAAACATCGGGTTGCGCATGGCCCGAGCGCCGTTGCGGTCGGCAGGGGGTGGGGCCGCCGTGACGGAGCACTTGCCCCCCATGCTCTGGGGAACCGACAGGTCGAGCGTCCGCGCGTTGCGGAGCACGTCGTCGGGGTTGCATGACAGGACGCACGCCCCGCCGGGCCCAACCTGCACGTGGTGCAAGACGCCGAGGCCGTTCTGGCCGATGGTGACCCACTCGCCCCCCGTACGGACCTTGAACGTGGCCTGGTAGTGGAAGCAGCACTGGGCCAGCTTCAGGAACGGCGGGTTGCTCGCGTCGGCACCCACGATGACGCGGTTATCCGTCTGCTCCCCGCCCGGATCCTTCGGATTCCATCCGAACCTTCCGACGACGAGGTGATCGTCGAAGGCCTGGAGGATGGGAAAGTCGCGTGACAGGTACTGGTCGGCCAGCACCCCCGTCCCGGAGGGGCCCGCATCGAGGCCATCCGCGCCGAAGATGTTGCTGCACGCGTTGTAGCGCGCGTCGGCCACGTTGCTCGCGCCATCCTGGAGCCTCGGGCCGGCGCCCTGCCAGCACTCCTTGCCCGTCTCGCCCCAGTAGGGGTCGTCCTGCGGGAGCAAGTCGTCGGCGATCTCGATGTAGTCCGAAGTCCAGGCCTCGGACGCGGGGAGCCCGGCGGCGGACGCGCGGGCCCTTCCGATGGACCAGTCCTCGATGCCCATCGCGCAGAAGCCGGGGACGTCGAGCCCGTTCGCGGGCGCGGCTCCGGGGCCGGCGTCCGAGCTGAACACGCCGTTGTCGATGGTGAGGGTCTGGTAACCGTCGGTCGTGTCGAGATTGATCGGCCCCACCGGCGCGAAGAGAGGTCCCTCGAACGTGACCGTCCAGTTCTGATTGATGTGCGCCGTCGGGTCGTCGTACGAGATGCGGATGCCCGGGACGGCATTGGCGCCGGCGTCCCCACCGGGGGTCGTGTTGGGGATGCGGTTGGAAGGATTCGGCTCCGCAGGGTTGCTGAGGAAGTTCGGATCGTAGAAGCCCGGCGCCAGCGGCGTGGGCAGCAGAAGCGGCGCGCCCGTCACCGAGCCTCCGACCTGCACCGGGGAGCCGTTCTGATCGAACAGCTGGGGGATGACCAGGACGTGCGGCATGTTGTCGCTGCCGTTGGGGTCCTGCTCGAGCAGGAACCCGGAGCGGATCCGATGCGGGGCCGAGACGGGGAAGAACACCTCCTCCGTGACCGCGAGCCCCTCCGGGATGGACGTCTGGTACGCGAGCGGCACGTGATACTCGTCGAAATCCTTCGAATCGCTGGCGGGCGGCTCGTTCTGATCGAGTACCCCGGTCTGGCCCCACTTCACGCCCAGGCCCTGCGTGTACGGCTGGCCCTGCTCGTCCGTGAGCGTGCTGGCCGTCGACATGGGATCGGGCCGCCGGCAGGGCGCGTCCCAGTCGTCCACGTCGATCGGGACGATGGCGCCGTTCGACAGGGTCACGAAGCCGAACACCCCTCGCAATCGCGAGGGGAAGTCCTCCACGACACCGGAGTTCTGGATCGAGATCGCCTGGTCGGCGCGATAGTAGGCCCCCTTGGCGAGGAACACGTTGAGGGAGGGGTGCGCATTGGGGTTCGGGTTGCAGAGGATGCCGCTGTAGTAGTGCTGGGCGTCGACCTGCGACTGGAGCAACCAGTCGTGCTCGACGAACGTCACCGCGGCCACCGGGGCGGCGAAGGCCAGCCGGTCGGGCTCGACGAACGGGTTGAGCTCCGCGTGCGGGCGCTGCAGCGGGACGTGCGGCGAATTCACCGGATCGGTCACGTCGTAGACCATGAGGGTGCCCTCGGTCTCGTCGACGGCGTAGAGGAAGCGCTTGTAGTCGCGCGTGGCCGGGCTGATGGCGAGAGGGCCGACGGTGATCGTCTTGCCCGGGTTGCGCACGCTCGTGGCGAGCAGGGGCTCCTGCTCCTGCGGGTTGGTCGGATCGCTCACGTCGATGACGTGGATGATCGGGACCGCGCCGTCTGCCACGTAGAGCCTGGAGTTGTCGGTTCTCAGCGCCATGGCCGCCGGCGTGGCGACCGCAGGGGGCACCACCGAGAGCGGGATACCCGCGTCGGCCGCCGGAGGGGCCGAGCAGGTGCCAGTCCCGCCCTCGGGTACTGGCGCGGGAGGTGGCGCCTGTCCTTCGAGGTCGACGCCGCCGTCGAGCCAGGGGACGCCGTCGGACCAGAAGGGTCCGGCCTGGAACGAGGAAGGCAGAGAGCTCGAGCCGGCGAGCAGGGTGTTGCCCAGGAGCGTGCACGCGGGCAGCTCGCCGGGAACGGCGATCGCCCCGGCATCGCCCACCCCGCCGTCCGGCGCCCCGGCATCGCCCGTCGAGGCCGATGGAACGCCGGCCCCGCGCAGCAGGGGCCCGGGGTCGTACGCCGCGATGCGCGCGCCGGCGGATCCGGCGCTCCCGAGCATGACGAGGAGCGCGTACCCGCCGCCGGCCAGGGGCGCGGTGGTGATCGCCAGGGGCGGTTGCGGCAGCGCGCACGCGGGCAGGTCGGTCAGCTTCAGCGGGGGAAACGGGGGATTCCCGGTCGAGGTCCCCAGCAAATGCCGGTTGTCGATCCCGTAGAGGGCGGGCTTGCCCGGCGCGGCGCTGGTGACGAACGTCATCGACCCATCGGGCAACACGGCGACGTCGGTCGGCTGAGAACCCACGGGAATGAAGTTGATGCCCGGCGTCGCGTTGTCCTCGTCGACCACGCCCGGGCTGCCCGTGTTGGTCAGGTCGACCGCGGCGAGTGTGCCGGGCGTGGTCTGGGTGACCACCGCGTACAGGTGATCGGGGAACGTCGCCGTGTTGCCCCCGAAGGGCACGGGCGCGCAGTTGCCCTGCGGCAAGGGCTGAAGCTGCCAGGCGGGCAGCGCGTTGCCGTTCTCGTCGTTGACCGCGATGCACACGAAATCGACCCGCTGCGCCTGCTCGAACGTCCGCACCGGCACGTTGACCGGGGTCTGCTGGCAGCTCACGGACGCGACCGTCACCACCCCGATGAGCGCCGCACCGGCGCCCGCCAGGCCCGCCATTCGAACGAGATTCAAGGCGTCTGTCCCCCAGGCGTCTGTCCTACGGGGTAAGTCGGTCCACCGAGGTTGAAGACGACCTTTTCGTACGTCTCGTACTGCGTGGCGAGCGCGTCGAGGTCGATGACCTGCGCGAAGGATTGCGTGAAGCTCGCCACGTAGGCGAAGCGATAGCGGCCGAGCGCGAGGTCGGCGGGCTGGCGCGGGTCGGCCGGCGCGGGCTTCTGCACCGCGACGTCGTCGAGGTCGAACGGGTCGAACGCGAGGGCGTACGGGCCCGGCCCCGTGGCGACGAACTCCACCTGGTCGAGGGTGAGCGGCGGAACCTGGTCCGGGTTGATGACGGCGATGCCGCTGGAGTCGAAGAGCACGACGAACACGCGCAGCTCGTAGTGCGCGGTGCCCGCGCCCGGGTAGTCCGGGACCACGACCGGAGCGAGGTACACCTTCGACGGCCCCGCGGGGAGCGGGATGTTGCCCGTGACGATGAACGCGTCAGGATCGTACGAGCCGTCGACGTCGGAGGTGAGACCGATCTGGCCGACCACGAGCGACGGTGGCGTGCGGCTCGCGATGAACACCCGGGCCGGGATCTGTCCGCACGTGAGCGGAGAGCCCTGGTTGAGCAACTCGCAGCGGCGGCGCGGCGTGGGGTCGATGGCGATCCCGCGGAAATCGCTGCCGTACGAGTTCGCATTGATGGTGTAGGCCCGCTCCTTGACGAGGAACGGGCGGTAGAGGCTCGAGCCGGTCGACACGTTCGGCCCGCCGGACCCGTCGTCGTCGTAGTACCGGATGAGGTCGACCTCGTTGCTGTACCGGCTGGTCTGCAGAAACGCTTGCCGGATGCAGGGCGACCGGTCGGGAGGGTTCTGCGTCTCGCACCTCACGACCGAGTTCGAGTCGTGCGGGACCGCCGCGATGGCAGCGCCACCGTTGGGCATGTTCTCCAGATTGAACTCCATGAGCGGCACGTTGTTGGGCGGTTGCGCGTCCGCGCCGGTCGTGAGCAGCGAGGTCTCGGTCGCGGTCTCGCTCGTCACGGCGATGACCGTCCCGTCCTGACTCTGCGCCATGCCGAACGGCTGCCCAGGCATGGTGGTGTTGCGGTAGTTGTCGGGCGAGTTGGGGTCGTTGCCGACCGAGTGATCGCTGGCGCAGCGCGAATTCACGCGCAGACCGCAGTCGAACGAGAACGGCGGGTAGCTCGAGCTCGAACCCTCGGGGGGCGAGGCGTTGGGGTCGTCGGGGGGCACGTCGGCCCAGGTCACCGTGGCGTCGCCCGAGATGGGGCTGAGCAGGCGGGTGCCGCCGTTCGCGAGCTGGAGAGCCGTCGCGAACGCGCCGACGATGGCCGAGTCGCGCACGTACTGCGTCGAGTCGACGGGCGGCGAGCAGCCCTGCTGGAGCTGCACGCCGAAGTAGTTGCCCTGGTCCGGCGGGGGGGCATCCAGGCAGTCCTGCAGCCAGCCGGCGAGGAACGGGATGCCCGGCGGGGGCGAGGTGGCTCGGGTGTAGTTGGCCTCGATGAGCGCCGCCGTGTCCCTCCGGATCTTGAAGAGGTCGTAGCTCTGCAGGGTTCCGCCGTTCCACTGCAGGTCGAAGTCGGAGTTGACGACGTAGAGGACGTTGCCCCCGTGGGAGACCACCATGCCCGTGGGGAAGTAGAAGTTGTCGACGGGCGGCGCGGTGCCTTCGCCCGCGGTGAAGCAGGCGGGCGAAGCCACTCCGATGACGGCGGCGCAGAGCAGCGCGTGCCCCGCCCGCAAGACAAGCCTCATGACGCGGCGAGCCTAGTCAGGGCGAGCGGGGGTGTCGAGCCGGCTTTTCTGGCTCAATCCCCGAGCAGGTCGATGACAATCACACCCCGTTCCCCCTTCTCTTCCTGGGTGGGGGTGATCTGCGGAGGCGGACGGATGGCGGGGATGTCGAGCTGGGGCTGTTCGTGACGAACTCGCTCCTGCTCTTCCCTGCGCCGGATCTGCTCGATGATGAACGGAGGCAGCATCGTCGACCTCCTGCGGTCCTAGGCAAGCTACGAAGGGGCCAAGCTCCAAGCTACTCTGGAAGACGGCCCAAAATGGCCCCTTATGAAGCCAAAGTAGCAACGCGAGTGCGACGGTCAAGCCTTCTGCAGCTACGCTGCACTCACCTGCCCCCTCTTTGCTGG